>ERZ1024431.43-NODE-43-length-17786-cov-11.870396_pt1 | contig 17786 bp, 33 predicted proteins | sample MGYA00520782_ERZ1024431 | MGnify/ENA primary metagenome ERZ1024431 (study PRJEB33242, sample SAMEA3444288) | Homo sapiens | biome: Host associated; feature: Gastrointestinal tract; material: Stool | place: Uganda | collected 2011-01-01 ...
TCTAACGTTCCGAATGACGCGGTTTTCCCGTGGTTGACGTATGAATTGATTACCGGTTCATGGGAAAGCGGAGAGATCGCGCTGACGGTCAACCTGTGGTTCTACACGGAGAGCGAGGCTATACCAAATAAAAAGGCTCAGGATATTGCGGATGTTATCGGTATGGGCGGCTGCATGGTTGCCTACGATAACGGAGCGCTGTGGCTCAAACGAGGCTCTCCGTGGTGTCAAAACATTGCCGATGAAAGCGATTCCAACATCAAGCGACGGTATCTCAACATCACCGTTGAATACCTGTCCCAAAACTGATGAAAGGACAATGACATGAAATTTACGAAAATTCCTTCTGATGCGTTTCAGAAGCTGCAAATCAACGCCGGTATTCTGACAACTGATTTTACGCCCGCAACCGGCACGATCGGTGAAGCCGGGCAGATCGGCGCGACAACGGGCGGAGTCAACTTTACTGCTACGCCGACCTATTCGGACTTCGGCGAAGACATTGACAACTGCCCCAAAAACATGAAGGAGCTGAAAACGCTCGATTCGTGGGAAGCTAAGATGTCCGGTACGTTTGTCAACGCCGATACCGCCATCGCTAAGCTGCTGTGCGGCGCGGCGGACATTAGCAAGACTGACACGACCAAAGTCACGCCGCGCAACGACCTTGCGGATGCGGATTTTGATGACATTTGGCTTGTGGGTGATTACTCCGACAAAAACGGTGAGACCAACGGCGGCTTTATCGCCATCAAGCTCATCAACGCGCTTTCCACGGGCGGATTCCAACTCCAGACGGCGGATAAGTCTAAGGGGCAGTTCGCATTTGAGTTTACCGGACACTACTCTATGAGCGCACAGGACACTGTGCCGTTCGAAATCTACATTAAGGCCGGTACGGCGGAGGCGTAACATGAGACTTTCTGACATTCAGGGCGAGCGCGTCTTTGACGTTATTGCCGATATCATCGATCCCATAGCCAACATTGCCGAAGACGAGACAGCCTCCGCGCTGTTCAAGCGCGAAAAGCTGCCCGAGGGCATGACCGCCAAACAGTTTGTGACGCAGCGGGCGCGAAAAGCGCTCCCTGCGCTACTCAAGGGCCACAAAAGCGACATCATCTCGATTCTTGCCTCCATTGAGGGCGTGAGCGCGGAGAGATACAAGGGCGCTCTAAACCTCGTCAAGCTGATACGTGACGCAGCGGAGCTTTTGACCGATGAGGCATTTGGCGCGCTTTTTCTCTCGGCGCAGAGCGGGAACTTCTCTGGCTCTGCGCAGGAGAATATCGAGGGCCACGACGAATAAAACCATTTCTGCGGTATTGCTCTGCACGGTATAACGAGCGTGAAAAAAACGAAGTGTATCGCGTGTACGTAACCGACGCGCTGCGCATTGTTACAAAAAATACGGCGAAATTTGTTGGCGGTATCAGCGTTGAAAAACGGTATATCGACGTTGTGAATCCACAACGGAAAGATAACAGATCCTGCGAAGAAATTACCGCCGATATTATTGAGCGGTGCGGACTGGTGGTGAAAAAATGAATTTACTTGATCTATTTGTCAAGATCAGCGTGGATGACCAGGCAAGCTCTAATTTGAGCGGGATCGCGTCAAAAATCGGAAATGGATTAAAAACGGCGGCAAAAATTGGAACGGCAGCAGTTTCCGCCGCTGCCGGAGCCGTTTCTCTTTTAACAAAAAATTCTTTAGACGGTTATGCAGAATACGAACAGCTTGTTGGCGGCGTGGAAACACTGTTTAAAAACTCTGCTGATCAGGTTATTGAATACGCAAACCGCGCGTATGAGACCGCAGGGCTGTCCGCTAATGAGTATATGGATACCGTAACGTCCTTTTCAGCCTCTTTGTTGCAGGGGCTTGGAGGCGATACGGAAAAGGCGGCAGAAGTCGCTAATCAGGCTGTTATCGATATGGCAGACAACGCCAACAAGATGGGCACAAGCATGGAGATGATCCAGAACGCCTATCAGGGCTTTGCTAAGCAAAACTATACCATGCTTGACAATCTCAAGCTTGGCTATGGAGGCACGGCAACGGAAATGGCCCGGCTTATCAACGATTCCGGCGTTTTAGGCGATACTGTCAAGGTTACAGCAGATACCGTCAACAGCGTATCGTTTGACAAAATGATCGAAGCAATCCATGTGATCCAAGATCAAATGGGTATCACCGGAACGACAGCGGAAGAAGCTGCGAGCACCATTGAGGGCAGCGTCAACATGATGAAAGCCGCATGGTCAAACCTTGTGACTGGAATTGCGGATGATAATGCGGATCTTGATCAGCTGATTGAAAACTTTACTTATTCGTTTAGCAAAGCGGCAGAAAACATTATTCCGCGCATTGAAAAAATTTTAACTGGATTTGGAGACTTAATTGTTAAACTTTCTCCAGTAATTTCTGAACAGCTTCCGTCTCTTGTCAGCTCTGTACTTCCGTCGCTTGTAGATGCAGCTACCGCTTTAGTGCAAGGTGTTGTAGATGCAGCCCCTGGAATTGTTGCAGCGCTTGCGGATATGGCACCTGAGATTACAGATGCAATTCTATCTATCATTCCGCAACTATTGGATGCAGGGGTGCAAATGTTGATCGCCTTGGTACAAGGCATTTCGTCAGCTATGCCCGAAATCGCGCCGCAATTAGTTAATTGCGTAGTTCAAATCGCAGACATATTGACGCAGCCGGATACCCTTGCTGCTCTGATCGAAGCAAGCGCTATGTTTATCGCCGCGCTTGTTGAGGGTCTTGTTGAAAATTGGCCTACGCTTCTGGAAGAAGCTCCAAAAATCGTCAAAAACCTTGCTTCCGCGTTTATTCAGTCGTTGGGTTACATTGGAGAAGCGGCTATCGAAATCGGCATTTCTCTCGTAAAAGGAATTTGGGAAGGCATTGAACAAATGAGAGATTGGCTCGAGAGCATGGTTGACGGATTTTTTGACGGCATTGTAGACGGCGTAAAAAGTGTACTTGGCATTCATTCTCCGTCTCGTGTATTTGCGGGCATAGGAGAAAATATGGCACTTGGTCTTGGCAATGGGTGGGACAACGAGTTTGATTCGATCAAACGCGATATTTCTCAAAATCTTGACTTCGGAACGGCATCCATCGATTTCGGCTCTTCCGGAGTTGCGTCTATCGGGAACTCCGTTGCGTCCGGTATTGGCGCTTTGGCGGCGACCAGAGGGAGACAGATTATTATCGATTTAACAACAGAGCTGGATGGCGCAGTGTTGTCCCGTAAGATGGTGCCCTACAACGAAGCGGAAGCGTTAAGGAGCGGAACATGAGCAAGACAATCAAGATCAACAACATTGATTTTACGTCATACTTTACACCAGTAGGCTATAAGGTGACACACAAAAAAATTAAGGGTCCAAACGAAGGCTATATGCTTGACGGAAGCTTTACTGAGGATGTTTTGGCGATTAAAGCAGTTATTACCTGCACTTGCATGCCGCTAACAGAAACGCAACTTAATACTTTGTTGACTCAGCTTTATAGCGAAGAACTTAATGTTTATTTTTATGATCCCAAGACAGGCGAATATCGCAGTGCAGCGATGTCGTGCGAACCTCCAGAGGGCGTGGACCGCGGGCAGGGTACAAATGCGGAGGAGTATTGGACAGGCATGGTGCTCGTTTTGACGGAGAAATAAGCATGAAAATCACTTATAAAAACTGGACATTTTTGCCCGCGCAGATTGAAAGCGCAAAACCGACACGCGAACAATCGTTAAGTTGCGAAACCATTTCGGCGGATACGCTGACGGCAGTTGTGCACTGCAACGATTCAGAGATAATGGAGTTCACCAAAAATGAACCGGTTCATTTTTGGGAAAACAATTCGGATGCTTCTGTGCAAACTTACTATCTTCGGTCTGTTACGCGTATTGGCGCAACGTCTTATCAGCTCGTTGCTTGGTCAGCGGTCGGGATCTTGACAGCAATGACGCACAAAGGAGATATTTACACAGGCCAGACCGTACAAGAGGTTGTGAAAGAAATCTGCGGCAACGTTCCTGTTATTGTAAAAAGCGCGTTTTCCAATACAAAATTGTATGGTTGGCTTCCGTATTGCCAGCCAAAAGCAAACGGCAGAGGAAAAAGTGCAAGAGACAACCTTGCGCAAGTGTTGCTTGCCATCGGCGCGTACCTGACTACGGATTCGAACGGAATTTTGCACATCGATACTTTGTGGTACGGTGCATTGTCAGCGATTAGGAGCAACCGGATATATGCCAGTGGCGGAAAAGTGAAGTATAGCGATCCCATCTCCGCAATTACGGTAACAGAGCATCAATATATTCCCGGAGATGACGAAAAGAAACTTTTTTCCGGAACTTCACAGCATGGAGACATTATCACCTTTTCTGAGCCGATGCACGATCTTACGGCAACTGGCTTTACCATTATAGAGAGCGGCGCAAACTGGGCAAAACTTTCTGCTGGAACTGGTACGTTGACCGGAAAAACGTACATTCACAATACTCGCCTTGTGACGCGAACCGTCACCGAAGGTGCGGCAGAAAACGTCAAGAGCGTCACGGACGCAACCCTTGTATCTCTGGTTAATTCTACCGCTGTTGCAAAACGGCTTGCAGAATACTACAAGCACCGTTCCACGATCACGGAAAGCATTGTATCAGTTCGGGAAAAACCCGGACAAGTTGTAAAAGTATATGACCCGTATGATAAAAAAATGGTCTCAGGGTGCATCCAGAGTTTGGATACTACAATGTCTTCCACGCTGAAAAGCGAAATGAAAGCCCTTGTGGGCTTCACGCCGCCGCAGCCGGACACATCGGAATACTATGACCAAAAGGATGTCCTGACCACTGCCGGAACATCTGTGGTGCCGGAAGGCGTGACGTCCTATCTCGCTGTTTTGATCAGCGGCGGAGACGGCGGGCAGGCCGGATTTGACGGCCAAGCCGGAACAGACGGCTCCAGCAGCAGCCACCCCAGCAAAAACGGAGGCCCCGGCGGAAAAGGCGGCGCTGCCGGCAACGGCGGAAAAATCCTGGTTGTCAACATAGATGTCTCCCCCGGCGACACCATCAGCTGGACCGTCGGAGCGGGCGGAACTCCCGGAGCCGAGAACGGCAGTCTCGGCAGTGCGGGCGGAGCAACTACGCTGACCGTCAATGGTGTCACCTATTCCTCCAGCGATGGCTCATCCAGTTCCGCGGGTTATACAGACCAGACTACCGGGGATGTCTACGGGACCATCGGAGAGGCCGGTACTGACGGCGGCGACGGCGGCGCGACGAATACTGCCGGCGCGGACGTTGGAACCTCTCCCGGCGGCGAGCAGGGGCAAACGTACCAGATCAGCAATTCCACCGGATATGGTGGCGGCGGCGGTGGCGCGGCAGTTGGCGGCGCTGGCAGCAAAGGCGGAGACGGATCCGTAAGATCGTCCTCATACCGAGCAAAGGGCGGTAACGGCGGAACCGGCGGAAACGCAGAGGACATCACCACGGTGCCGTCTGCCATCGGTACCGGCGGACACGGCGGCCATGGCGGCGGCGGTGGCGGCGGTGGCGGTGACGCGATCTATTCCGGGAGCGCATTTAACGACCCCGGCGCGGGCGGCGCTGGCGGCAAAGGCGGAAAAGCGGGCGCAGGCGCTCCCGGCGGGCTTTTGCTGTTTTACCGCATGACGAAAACGGCCCAGGCCGGCCCTCTGGTAACGTCCGACAGCAAGTGGCTGCTGGACAGCCTGGGCCGCAGAATGATCGTATAAGGAGGCAGCTATGGCAACACTGGAAGAACGTGTGGCGGCGCTGGAAACTCAGCTGGCGGCACTGACCGCCCCGCCCACGGAGTATTACACACTGGCCGAGACCGGCGAAACCGTGGACGCCGCAGTTGCGGCGGTAAAGGCCGGGAGCTTTGTCGTGCCGTCCTCCACGGAGGGCAGCACGAAGAAATTCAAGCTGACTGTGTCCGATTCGGGCACGGTCGGCGCCGTGGAGGTGACCTCCTGATGGTGCAGGGCGATGCGTATTACATCGACGTGACCATCAGCGATCAGGGGCAGCCCCTGGACACTGCCGCCGTGGAACTGGTGGAGATCACGCTGCTGAACCTCGTCAAGACCTATCCGGGAGATGTCACGTTCTCTGATGGCAAGTTCCATTTCCCTGTTACCCAGCCGGAGACCTTTCGCCTCCCGCCGATGTGCCCCATGCAAGTGCGGGTGAAGTTCACCGGCGGGGACGTCGTTGGATCTCAAATCCAGATGGTGGAGGTAGCTGGGGCCATCAGTAAGGCGGTGCTGTGATGTCACCCATTACCTTTGAGCTGATGCCCCGGCAGACGCTGGAAGTCAGCTTTGACGTGACTGTTGCCGCTGTGGGAGGTACGCCGTACACCGGAGACTATCAGGTAACGCCGAAGATCTATGCCCCCGTGACGCTGCTCACCAAAAGCAAGACGATGAAGGATAATGTGACCGTCCGAAAGATCCCCCAATATGAGGTGTCCAACGAGGCCGGGGGAAATACATTGATTATGGGAGACGAATATTATGGCGAATCAGTACGTTAACAAGGTAATCATCGGCAACGACGTCAAACTGGATCTGACCGGAGATGACGTCACCCCGGAGAAGCTGTCCAAGGGGATCAAGGCTCATGACAAGAGCGGCGCTCCCATCGTCGGCACGAACACCAACGATGCGGATACCAGCGGAGATACCGCGACCGCGGCAGAAATCCTCCTGAATAAGACCGCACACGTCAAAGGCACAAAGCTGACCGGCACCATGCCCAACAACGGGGCCAAGACGCTGGATATCACGGAAAAGGGCACTCCCGTCACCATCCCGATGGGCTTCCACGATGGCTCCGGGGCGGCGCAGATCGCGGAGGCAGAGGCGGCAAAGCTGATCCCCGCCAATATCCGCGAGGGTATCACGATCCTCGGCGTGGTCGGATCCATGTCCGGAAACGAGGGCATGAAGCCCCAGGCGAAGACTGTTACTCCCACGTTTGCGCAGCAGGAGATCCTGCCGGACGAAACGTATAACTGCCTCAGTTCCGTCAAAGTGGCGGCAATCCCGGTCACCTACACGGATAACGACCAGGGGGGACAGACGCTGAAAGCAGGTGCCTGATCATGGCGGTCAACAAAGTCGAGATCAACGGCGAGACCAAACTTGATCTCACTCAGGACACTGTCACCCCGGAGACGCTGCTTGCCGGAGCCACGGCTCACAATGCCGCCGGAGAGCAGATTGAGGGCACCGCCACCGCCGGGAAGAGCGAGGGGACAAACGCTTATCTGGTAAAACAGCTGTCTATCGGAGACGGATCCAATACAAGCATTGAATGCCGCAATTCTTCGAGCACGACATATCCATTTTACGATAGTCTCACAATCAATGATTACGGAGAACTTGAACCGGTAGGAACTCCTGCTCAGTACACAGGAAGAGAAATTAACAAAATGTCCACTTCTCAGAAAAACGCTCTGATAGGCAAATATTATCACTATGCTGCCGGTAGATTTGTCTATGAGTATAAGGTTTTAAGCCTCGAAGATAAGTCTGACGATGACGGTTCTTACGTGAACATTCGCGTTGTGAAGCAGGACGTGCAGGAGGCCACCGTTAAGCACGGTGTGAACGACGACGCCAGCATTTACGCCTCACTGACCAAATGCCCTGACGGGTACTGGCGAATCAACGGATAGCACCCCGCGCATTTCCCTGAAAAAACTGAATGTTAAAGGAGCAGCCATGACAGAAACGGTAATCTGCGCGCTGATCACAGGCGGCGTGACGCTGGCGGGAGTGCTGATCGCCAACAGCAAATCTCAAGCTGTCACAGAATCAAAGCTGGACGAGTTAACCCGGGAGGTCCGGGAGCACAACCACTTTGCCCGCCGCATGCCGGTCGTCGAAGAACAGATCAAGGTCATCAACCACCGGATTGAGGATCTGGAAAATATCAGTAAGTAATCCCCGCCGCCGGGGGCGGCGTGAACCATAAACCATTTCGGACACAGAAAGGACAACGATTATGAAAAAGGAAACCATGGGTCAGATCATCGAGAAGTACACCGCCGGTAAGGCCAGCCTGAACGACACCAACGCCGCTCTGAAATCCGCGGGCGCGGGCTTCCATCTGGACCCCACCCAGCACACCTTCACACCTGCCGATCTTCTGGCCACCAAAGCGCCTACCGCTGCCGAGGCCAACGGCTGGGGCCTGCTGGACACCGGCACCGGCTCTCTGGAGAAGGTGCGGGTCATTGAGGGCAAGCTGCCCCACGCGGTGAATGAGGTCAGGCCCGACGGCTCTGTCAACATGCTGGCGTATGTCATCATCGCGGGCAAGACCTTCCCCGTGAAGGGCGACACTCTGGTGGAGGCGTAAGGGATGGAAAAAGCAATGCTCTCCCAGCCTATGGGCGGGAAAACGGAGGCGGAGATTACGGCGGCCCGGGAGAAGGCCATTTCCGCGCTGACATCCAAGGGATACGAAGTAATCAGCACCTTTTTCTCCGGTCAGTGGAGCGACAAGGAGCGCATGGCGCAGATCGGCGTGGTGCAGATTCCGCTGTATTTTCTGGCGAAATCGCTGGAGTGCATGAGCAAGTGCCACGCGGTGTATTTCTGCAAAGCCTGGGAGCAGGCCCGGGGCTGCCGCATTGAGCATGCGGCGGCCGAGGCCTACGGGCTGAAAATCATTTACGAAGAGTAAAAGGAGATTTCTATGGACATTTCTTCTTTGGGCATCACCGGCGTGGCGGCTATCACCGTCATCTGCCTGCTGGTCGGGCAGGGCGTCAAGGCGTCCGGCGTAGACAACAAGTGGATCCCTATCATCTGCGGCGTGTGCGGCCTTGCGCTGGGCATTGCCGGGATGTACATCATGCCGGACTTCCCGGCACAGGACTACATCACCGCTGCCGCCGTGGGCATCGTCAGCGGTCTGGCGGCTACCGGCGTGAATCAGGTCATCAAGCAGCTGGGGGACGGAAAATGACCGCCCTCCAGCCCCGCACCCGGGAGGCCGTCCTCGCCATCGCCGCATGGCAGGTAGGCGTCCTGGAATCCCCGGCAGGGTCCAATAAGGTGAAGTATAACACGGAATTCTATGGCCGGGAGGTCTCCGGCAGGGCGTATTCGTGGTGCATGGCCTTCATCTGGTGGGTCTTCCGGGAGGCGGGTTTCAATCTGTACAAGACTGCCGGCTGCTCCGCCTTTGTGCGGCGGTATAAGGCCTTTTCCCCCGGTCAGGTGGTGACCGGGGGATACCGGCCCGGGGACATCGTGTTTTTCGATCTTTCCGGCGGCAGGAAGAAGACGGAGCATGTGGGCCTTGTGGTCTCTGTCAGCGGCGGAACCGTCATCACCATTGAGGGAAATACCAGCGTCGGCAGCGACGCCAACGGCGGGGCCGTCATGCGCAGAACGCGGAAGGCCGGGCTGATTACCTGCGGCGTGCGGCCCGGATATCCGGATTAAAAAGCAAAGGAGGACACAGATGATGGCAACATCCACGCGGCAAGTCCGCGCTCTGCAAATCTGTATACATCATGGATACTCAACACAGGGAGATCAGATCAATGCTGTCATCTATGTGCCCACGTCGGGCGGAACAAGCCGTCCGCATGGTAGGCTTGCCGCCTGACGAGGAAATTGCAGTTTTGGCAGTAGACGTTCACGGTCGAAGCTGCTTTCAGACGGCGCAGAGTCTCCACGTCAGCGTGGATGGACTTGCCAAGATTCGACGGCGGGCTTACGCCAAGTTGGCAGATGAAATACGTGGATAAAAAAGCGGCCTTCAAAAAGGCCGCTTCTTTTTTAAGCATTTTAAAGGCAGTTTCCGGGCAGTTTGACTGCCCAGTTTTTTGCTACCATGAGGGCAGATTAAGGAGGTGCAAAACACTCCGTGTACAGCTATTTCAACAAAAATCCGTTTGGAAAAAATGTCGGTGACTGCACCGTGCGGGCCATCTCCAAAGCTACGGGCCAAGATTGGGGCGAAACCTATCTTCGGCTTTGCATTCAGGGGTATTTAGACGGGGACATGCCGTCTTCCAACGCTTGCTGGGGTCGGTATCTATACGGTTTAGGCTATCGGCGTTACATTGTACCGGACACCTGTCCGGAGTGCTATACAGTGGGGCGGTTTGCGGAGGAGCACCCGACAGGGACGTATATTTTGGCGCTGTCCGGGCACGTGGTCTGCGTGCAGGACGGGGTAGTTTGGGACAGTTGGGACAGCAGCAATGAGATAGTACTCTACTATTGGACTAAGGAGGACAATTGACATGGGATACACACCTTACGGCTGGCAGAATCCCTATTACGCGCCACCTATGCCGGATAACCTCATGCAGATGCGTCAGCAGCAGATGCAGCCCATGACGCCGCAGGCTCCGCAAAACCCGGTGGCGCAGAGCGGCGTCCAGTGGGTAGCCGGTGAGCAGGAGGCTCGGAATTGGATGATCGCTCCAAACGCCGCCGTTGCATTGTGGGACAGCACAGCACCGACGGTGTACCTCAAGCAAGCGGATGCGAGCGGAAAACCGACGCTTAAGATTTATGACCTCGTAGAGCGCACGGAAGCGGCTTCTACGGCACCTCAGGTAAAGACGGTCGATTATGTTACCAGAGAGGAATTTGACCGTCTGGCGGCACTTGTTGGTGAAATAAAAAACAAAAAGAAACGCAAAGTCGAGGAGGACGAAGAAGATGAATAATCCGTTTATGGCCGCACTTGGCCGCGGGCAGATGCCGGGGCCGATGGGTAACTTTGCGCAGATGATGCAGCAGTTCCAGCAGTTCAAGGCAAATTTCAAGGGAGACCCTAAGGCGGAGGTCGAAAAGCTTTTGCAGAGCGGTGCGATTTCGCAAGACCAACTAAACAAGCTGCAGCAGATGGCGAAGCAGTTTCAGAGCCTGATGCAGTAGTTGCAAAAAATGCAACAACTCAGTAGTTCGGGATTTCCGAACAGTTCAATAGATCAACATCGTGGCCACGATTTGATGAATAAAAGTTTTTCAAAGGAGTGATTATATGTCTCTTTCTGACAGCGGGATCCCCCTGACCATGCCCATTACCCCTGCCAACGGCAATAACGGCGGCTTTGGCGATGGCAATGGCTGGTGGGTAATTCTCTTTTTCATTATTCTCATGGGTTGGGGCCGCAACGGCTGGGGCGGTAACGGAAACAGCGGCGGGGTGATGGACGGCTACGTCCTTACCTCCGACTTCGCCAACATTGAGCGTAAGCTTGATAGCGTAAATTCTGGCCTTTGTGACGGCTTTTACGCCATGAACACCGGTATGCTTAACGGCTTTGCTGGGGTCACCCAGGCCGTTACCAACGGTTTCTCCCAGGCGGAGCTTGCCCGCTGCAACCAGCAGGCGGCGCTCGTGCAGCAGCTCAACGCCATGCAGATGCAGTCTCAGGAGTGCTGCTGCGAGAACCGCGCGGCTATTGCGCAGGTCCGGTATGACATGGCGACGCAGGCCTGCGACACTCGCAACACCGTGCAGAGCGCCACCCGGGACATCATCGACAACCAGAACCAGAACAGCCGGGCTATTCTCGACTTCCTGACTCAGAGCAAGCTTCAGGACCTCCAGACGGCAAATCAGGAGCTGCGTTTGCAGGCTTCTCAGGCCGCGCAGAACAACTACCTGATCTCGCAGCTTCGCCCGACGCCCATTCCAAGTTACCAGTCTTGTAACCCGTGGGCTGGAGGCAGCTATACCGGCTGCGCCGGCTGCGGTTGCTGACAACTGTATAGCATAGCTTTTTGCCGACAACGGCAAAATGGTCGGCCCCGTGCCGATACTGACAACAACGCGGCGGGGCAATAGCCCTGCCGCTGTATTTTAACAGGGTCGATTTCGATCCCTTTAGAAAGGACTGATTATTTTGTCGGAATACACCAATAGCAATATCGTAAGCATCGCTGCCGGTCAGAATGTTCCTCTGACTGAAACGGCGGTCAATAGCAAGCCGTGTATCGTTCACCGTGCCGGTGCCGGTCTGGTAACTTTGCGGGGGCTGACTAACCAGTGTCGCGCTCTCTACAAAATTTCCTACGGTGGCAACATCGCTATCCCTACTGGTGGCACAGTTGAAGCTATTACGGCAGCACTCGCTATCAACGGCGAGGCGCTTAACAGCGCAACCGCTACCGTTACCCCTGCGGCAGTAGAAAACTATTTCAACGTGTATGTCAGCGCGCAGGTGAGCGTCCCGAAGGGATGCTGCGTGACCGTCGCAATGAAGAACACAAGCACTCAGGCCGTGAATTTCGCTAATAGTAATCTTACGGTCGAGAGAATCGCATGAAAGGAGAATGGACATGAGCAAGAAAGCAATGTATGAACTGCGCAATATGTTGTGCGACGAACTCGACGAACTGGCCCGCAAGGGCGAGCTTGGTGCGGGCGACCTTGAAATTGCGCACAAGCTGACCGACACAATCAAAAACATTGATAAAATTGAGATGTTGGAAGAATCCGGTTACAGCCGGGACGGGGACTGGGACGCCAACATTCGAGGCACCTATGGACGCAGTAGCTCCTATGCCAGGCGGGGTACGCATTATGTCCGAGGCCATTATAGCAGAGACGGAGCAAAAGATAATATGAGACGCCAGTTGCAAGAGATGCTGGATGAGGCGGACGATGACACCATCCGAAGAGCTATTCAGCGCTGCATGGATGCCGTAGAGGAATAAGGGGGTGTAATCCCCGTGGTTGACGAGCGAGAATTAGCATTATGGATTGGCCGGTTAGAAACCGAAAAATCAAGCTGGAACAACTACGAAAAACTAGCGGCACTCTACATCATCCAAAATCAGCACAAGAAAACGCCCGAGAGCATGGCGGCTTCGGTGATGTACTCTACTGCGGCGGCTCCCGCCGTTGCAACAAGCTCTGACGTGAGGGAGTACGGCGACACTGATTTTCTCCGGGCCATTTCCGGGAAAGACCCGGCGAAGGCGTGGGCGGTTGTGGATGAGTTAATGGATACGTTGCGCATTGTAAACGAGCGGGTTTACAACAGCGTGATGCGAAAGATCCAGGCATTATGAGTTTTGAAAATTACTAACGGAATTACTAACGCATCTTACTAAATGGCATTATAATGCGGTTTTTAGGTAAAATCTGTAAGGGTTCGAATCCTTCACCCGCTGCCATAAATAAATCCCTGAATCCTCACGGATTCAGGGATTTTTCTTGTAATATCAACGGGCACAAGGCATTTTTGCTTGTAAATTTTACAAGCAGCTTGCAATATGTGAGGGTTAAATTTTGCAAATTACAAGAGAAATTACTAACAAAATTACTAACGGATTTGCTGACGAAGGAGGCGAATTTACGTTTCCGGGGCAAGCGCAGCGAAATAGTCGTTGATTTTTTTGTCGGCAAGCTGCTTGTCATCAGAAAAAAGATGCTGGTAAACGTTCTGGAGAGTGTTTTCGTTGGACCATCCGCCGCGGGCCATCGCCAGTTTTGTGGTGATACCAATAGAGAGCATAATGGAGGCGTTAGTGTGCCGCAATCCGTGGATGCCCACAAACGGAATCCCGTGCCTATCGCAGAGGACTTTAAAACGGTTGTAAATGTCGTTCGGATTGAGGGTGGTTATTCTACCCTCCTTTTCCGTTTCCGCCGCTTGTATGGCTCTTAAACGGGCAATGAGATAGTCTGGCATTTCTAGCACACGGGTTGACTTCTCCGTTTTCGTGGTTTTCTTCAAAACATACTTGTTTTTTTCGTTCGGGACAAGCGCTTTGGATATCCGAATGGTTTTCTTCTCAAAGTCAACGTCCGCCCAGTCCAGGGCGCAAATTTCCGATCTTCGCAGACCAAGTAAAAGAGCGAGAAGAATGGGAGCCTCGATCTTGTTTCCCAGGCACACGTCTAAAAGCTTAGCAATGTCGGCGGCTTCGAGGTAAGCGTGTTCTTTTGCTTCTTTGGCAGGGTAGGCAAGCTTTTTTTCGTTAATTTCCGTGTAGTCCGATAAAACGGATAACAGCAGCGATACGGCGTTTTTGATCGTCTTCTTTGATTTTGTTTCCGCCAGAAGGTTGATTTCCATTTGCACGTCCGCTTTGGTTATGGACGCCGCTTTCTTGCCCATCAGATCGGCAAAATAATTTTCCTGGATGTTTTTGTACGACCGAAACGTGGACGGAGATAAAACATTGGAGCGGGCGGCGATGTAATTCTCAAACGCTTTTTTTACCGTGATTTTCTTTGGCGATTCCTCGTCGCCTATCAATTTGGTTTTCATCCCGGACGCCCAATATTGAGCATCTTCTTTTGTTTCAAACGTTTGAGATATTCGCCGTCTATCCACCATTATCTGTATTGTCCATTTTCCGGATGATAGTCTTCTTGGTTCTGGGATTTTCACTTCCGTTTTCCTCCTTCTTTGTTATAATGGAGGAGCGGATTGCTTTGCATCAGCATCCGCTTCCTGATCGCCGCCTTCGGTACTTCGGTACCGGAGGCGGCTCCTCTTTTTATCCTCTGAAAAGGCCCATGCTGGGATTCAACAGGTCCAGGGTGATACCATATATCAACGCCAAAATTAAGATTAGCAGCAAGGCAAAGATTACCCTGTTCTTGTGCTTGATGGTTTCACTCAGCAGCTTGTTCATATCCTGCTCATGGCCCACTTGCTGGGTGAGTAGGGCTTCCTCCCGCTCCGTTAGACTTTCTCCTTTTGGCACGATTTCAAAATACCGATCCAAGGATACCCCCAGGCTCTTGCAAATGGGCCCGACGGTATAAACAGATGGCTGCTTGGATGCGCTGGAAAAGTAGTTGTTAACGGTAGAGATGGAAATGCCGGATTCGTCCGCTATGGTTTGTGCCGTTTTCTTCTGCGCTTCTCTCTCCTTCCAACAGAGGTCTCGGATGGTTTCCATTGGGTGCGCTCCTTTCGTTTGCCCGGTTGTTGACAGGTGCTTCCAAGGATTTTTTTGCTGGATTTCCAAGGTTTGGTACGGATTTTGCCTTTGCCTCGGCTTGCTCTGCCAACCACCACCCTGCTATGATGTAGCCATAGCGGGTAGGCTTGATGTTTGGTGGCTATCTGCTATAAGGCCCCTCTGCCGGTTGCAGGCGGCAGGGGGGCCAATCAGAACACTATGCAATTGGGCTGCCAATCGTGGTATATATAATTGTTATTTTATTCCAAGCATTTTCCCAAGCGCCCGCTTTCAGCTGAAGGATAATCCTAGGATTTTAAAAGACTTTTTCGTCATAATATTTCCTCCATAAAAATTTTTCTCAATTTTGTGCAATTATTCGACACAAAGCGCATATACTGGATTGTTAAGATATTTGAACGGAGGATATAATATGGACAAGCAGGTACATAAAAGCAATGAAGCGGATTTGCAAAAAATAAAGGAAGAAATTTTTGCTAAAATTGCTTTGTTGCCAGAGGAAGAATGTTCTGATTTTTTGGCTGAGTTGAAACAAAGGGGTGTGCTGTGAGCCGAGACTACACAGAGTATCTAAATAAACTCGTTTCAGCGCGAGCGCAAAATGCGTCATGCGGATCAGACGGAAAAAACGAAGGCATTATCTTAACTCCTGCATCCGTTTATTAAGTGCATCAAGCACCGCGAGTGCTGTATCGGAATCGCCTATTTTTTGAATAGCTTCGATAAGCAAATCTTTATCGCTTACGCCTCCGGCCTCATGGCCGGGGGCTCTTTTTATGCTTTTTTCCCGCTCCTGCTCCAGCAGGCCGCGCACAAGTTCGATGTCGTCCTGCTCTGTCAAGATTTCTTCGGGCGTGGTTTGCAGCAGGACACATATGCGGGCGGCTTCTTCGGGAGAGGGAAGGTTTTTAGGCGGCGTTCTGCACCAATCGGATACCCATTTCCCAGTTTTTCTGCCCATTTTTTCGCAAAAAACGACATTGCTTCTAAATGTTTTTTTAATTATCGGGCAAATAACAGGCAAATTGAGCATAACTGTTTTTCGACGAGACATTATTCAATAACCCAAGAATTTCCGCAATTTTGGCAAAGACAAATTTTTTCGTTTTTAATTACTGTTTTTTCTCCGCCTTTGCTTTTCTTCCAAACCAGATTAGACAGGCCAAGCGTAGACACAGCAACAATGCCACGCGCTGCGTTGTTCAGATGCCCTCCGATTCCGTTTCCATGTTTCTTTGTTTTGCTGGATACCTGCTGCATTGATATAGAAACATTCTCGCTACCACAATTTGGACATACCATAATTACTTCTCCTTTTCTACAATTTCACAAAAAAGCGGGGGATTTTTGTAAATTATATAGGTAAGAAAATTTCGCCTACATATTGACAGGTCATAAAAAATCGTCTATACTTTCGGTAAGAGAACTCATTAAGGCAACAAAAAACCAAACCCCCATCGGATTTCTCCGTTTTGCGGGCTTATAGCCGATATTTTGTTGGATGACACTTACATAATAGCGGTGCGGTTAAAGTTTGTCAAGATGATTTCTCACATTGACTGCGGCGGGAATAAAAAGCCGCTCCGGAGTCTCTGCAACAACTCCAGAGCGGTTAGAAGCAGGCCCGTCTTCCAGATGGAATACCCCTCTGCAACAGAGCACACCATCTGACGCGTAACTCAACTTCCGTGCCTACCATACCACATATTTCCACCGCAGTCAATGAAATCTCATATTTGAAGGAGGGAATCAATCTTGACATTAAGAGAACTTCGGGAGAACGCGGATCTGACCCGTGCGCAAGTGGCAGTACAGACCGATGTAGATGCAAGCTGCGTCACTCATTGGGAACTGGGCGATTGGGCCCCGCCCCGGAAGCACTGGGGCAAACTGGCAAAAATGTATGGCGTAACGAAGCTGGATATTAAGGCGCTGGCGGACGAAATTAGAGCGTCCAACAAGGAGAGCGCATAAGCACAAAAGGAGGTATAAAAAAATGACCGACACGGAAAAGCGTCTTGAAGCTGTGCTGATCAAGACCATTGAGGAGTGGGCGAAAGACGGCTGCACGACCGCTGAAGGGATGCTGGCCCTTGCAACGGTCGCGCAGGTGCTGGTTAATTTGCATCGCAATTAGTTTTCGGATTTGATCAGGCTGGATACCCGGAGGTATATTTCCTCGAAAAAGTCCGCAACCGCTTTGCCTCCGTCCTTGTCGGAACGGACGGTTGAATTTTCCATTTTGGCTACAACGATTTTTTTTGTAACATCAAACGCATATCTATCAATAGGGCTCATTATTTCACCTCCTTTCTTATATTCTATTTTACTACTTTTCCATGGGCTTAGGCAAGGGGGGCGAGAAGAGAGGAGTGACATTTTGGGATTTGGTGAAAACCTCGCACGGCTCCAGGCGGAGCACGGCGAGACGAGCTATAGACTGGCAAAGGCAATTGGCGTGCATCAGACGTCAATCACGAACTGGAAAAACGGCATTAAGCCGCATCCGAAGCATGTAAAGCTGGTGGCGGATCACTATGGCGTATCGGTGGAGGAGCTGATGGAATGCCGAGGACAAAGCTAGATCGGTTTTCCCGCAACCCGGAGACTTACCGGAAGATGGTAAACCGGACAATCCGGGAGGCGATGGCCCGCCAAGAGGTAGCCCACAACAAAGAGCTGGGAGAGGCCATCGGCCTGTCGGAGACGCAGACGTGCAACCGCTTTAAAAAGGGTTGGAGCGCCTGGGAACTTTTTCGGATCAGCCAAGATCGGAAGAGCACACGTCTGAACTCCAGTCACTAGCTTATCTCGTA
>ERZ1024431.45-NODE-45-length-17242-cov-10.197591_pt1 | contig 17242 bp, 34 predicted proteins | sample MGYA00520782_ERZ1024431 | MGnify/ENA primary metagenome ERZ1024431 (study PRJEB33242, sample SAMEA3444288) | Homo sapiens | biome: Host associated; feature: Gastrointestinal tract; material: Stool | place: Uganda | collected 2011-01-01 ...
ATACGAGATAAGCTAGTGACTGGAGTTCAGACGTGTGCTCTTCCGATCTAGACGAAAATTTGTTCTCAATGCAAAATTGAACAACCAATCGAAAATTTTGGCTGGCGCAACAAAGAAAAACAATAGAGAAACGCTTATTGTAAAAGCTGTCACTTAAAAAAAGTTAAAGAAAACTATAACAAAAAAGTGGCAAAAATAAATGAAATTAAATCTCATCTTTGTTGTGAGAAATGTGGTGAAACCAGACCTTATGTTTTAGATTTTCATCATAAAAATCCCAGTGAAAAAAAGGATACGGTAGCAAGAATGATAGCAAATACTTCTAACATAAACAGCGTTTTAGAAGAAATAGCTAAATGTGCAGTATTATGTGCTAATTGCCATCGAGAATTTCATTATTTGCAAAAACAAAATCCTGATTTTACTTTAGAAGAATATTTATATAGTTGTGTAGCCAAGCGGTAAGGCAACGGACTTTCTCAGAATCAGTTAAATGGGTTATATGATGTGATGGGGTTAAGTAGCATTGTATAAGTTCTGTTAGTAGGCTATCGGACGGTTAATCCGACAATGTAAGTGCAAGTCTTGCTTTTGAGCCCAGACTCCGTTATTCGCAGGTTCGAGTCCTGCCACAACTGAAAACAATCTTAAATATATCGACTCTCACAGCAATTTTTCTTCTACATATAATGCCTTTATTTATATTTGTAATATGAGTCGAGTCTAAAACAAATTAGCACAAATCCTGAAAACAAAAAGGAGCAAAAATCTAAAATGGATATTCTCAATACTCCGAATGGTCCAGCAATTCTTGGAGCAAATCCAACTGAACTTGCAACCTTTGAGAAGCAGTCAAATGTCACTCGCGCATTTAAGGTTAGTCTTTTCTGTGCAAAGTGTAAAGCCGAGATGGAAATGACGAATCAGATGATTCCGACATATCCTCCCAAGGTTCAGTACATTTGCCCTGTCTGTAAGAATAAGATTACATCTGAGAAGATGTATCCATATATTGACTATGAATTTGAGGGTGAAGCACCCAAGAAGTCAAGTCAGATTCTCGTGTAACTTCGTTTTTCTAAATTTGATTTTCATATTTAGTCTGTAAAAACTTTTAGTGAAAGCTTTTAGTTTTTATCACATTTTTCCTTTCTTTATCGACCCTTACAGCAACTTTATTTGGACTTAACTGTTAATTAAGAATTCAAAACAGGGTCGAGAATATAATCCCAAGCAGCTCAGTTGGTTTTGAGCCTCCGACTTATGAGAGAATAGTTTAAGAAAAACCTTTGATGTGAGTGCGAATCTTACTTCTCTATCCAAATCGGAAGACCGTGAGTTCGAGTCTCACCTTGGGAACCAATAAATGTTGATAATAATTTCGACGCTCACAGCAACATAGATTATAAACAATACTAAAAAATTTATTGAATTCATTACATTTAACTGTGTTCTGTCATTTGTTCTCCTTTCAAATTTTTAGCGTCGAGTCCTTTCTAAGAATGAAGCTACATTCTGGGGGTTGGTGTAACGGTTAGCACGGCGGTCTTGAATTAGGGACTCCTTAAAGGAAACTTTAAGGTAATAAAGGAGGCTAAAACGGGGAACACCTTATCTTTTTTAGATAAGACAATCCCGTGCTAAATCAACTTTGGTTGTAAATGTGTAGAGAGCATAGACTTCCCACCTAAACCTATATGGCATGGTGATAAGGTGCTCCAGACTACAACGATTATATAAAATATTCGGCTATGGTGACATAGAGTAGTATGCTAAAACCGTACCATTCTGAGTGGGTCAGCAAGGGTTCGAATCCCTTACCCCCTGATGCTTCTCAAGGGAGAAGATAATTCTTCTCCCTTGTTTTTGAAAGGAATAAATAACAAGTGTACCTCATGTGTCCTTACGCAAGACACATTTTACCCCTTAGCAAAGGAAACCAAAACTGAATGACCTACGAAGAATTTGAAGCAAGGGCTCAACAGATTTACAATGATTGTGAGCGGGATGCAAGTTTGAACGGTGGATTAGGACACGCTGCAATGGATGCTTTGATGGAAGATTGCCTAAGAGAAGCGCGGTATATTGCAGGACTTGAGATATTTAATTCTCTTCGTCATATTTGCTATTAATAGTTGGGCATAGCTTTGGTTTCAAAGGAATAAGTAATAAGCTATGCCCAACATAGTTTAAAATAAAACAACAATTTTATTTGGACAAAAATTTTAAGGAGACACTAAAAATGATGAATGACATTAACAAGATGCCCACTACTTCTACTGAGGATAAGCCTTTTCTTGGTGTACCTGACTGTTGCTGTGATTCCGATTGTGACGGTTATTGTGGTAATTATGAAGATGGTTTCCAGTATCTTATTATTGAAGACGCTGGCGTAACTAAGGCTGAGCTTAAGAATGCTGACATTGATGCTTTCAATGTTCTAATCAAGCTTCTTGGCACAGTTTCTACTAAGTATATTGCATTTGAGGATGCCAAGTTCCGCGAGAATGTTATTATGAAGTCCTCTTACAAGGGTGCTGCACGAGTTAATTTCAAGGATGGCGATACCTTTAACGAGGACGATGGCATTAAGCTTTCTCGTGAAAAGGCTCTGTATAAGTATCATCGTGATTTCGACCGAATCATTGCTGGCGCTCTTGAAGATGCTCGAATTCTGTGTGCGAATCTTGAACGTTATTGTGATAAGAATCACATTGATACTTCTAAGGTTCCTTCTGTTCAGGAAATTCGTGACACTCGTTACAAGAAGATTTAATTAGTTGGTTATTGGTAGATTACCTCCTTTCATAAAAATCGAATGGCTAAGAGAGCGGAGCTTCACCCGCTCTTTTAGTCTATATAAATATAATTATAAACATCTCCACTCGCAAAAATTTTTCTTGACATACAAGATATTGTATGTTATAATTAAGTCAAACCAGAGAAAGGAGTTTAAGCTTTGGAATTAAATTATCAAGAAGTAGAAAAGTTTTATTCTGACTTATTGGACACTAAAACTCCAAAAGCTCAGAAATATCTTGTGTATCAAACCTATGCAGAAGCAAAAGAATTGCAGGAAGAATTAAAGGATGTTGCAAATTATTTCCAGCGCAATGCTTATACTAATGCAAATTTTTTCCAGCGCAATGCTTATACTAAAGGATGTTCTTGTGTAGCGCATAAAATCACAGATGCGTTATATATTATTGAGTCTGTGTCTTTAGTTGGAGAGCATGAACCTCATTATTATCCTCTACTATGTTTTGAGGGAAATTATGAGTTATGTCTCGATGCAAATGGATATAATTTTTGCACAACTAATTATCTCGATGCTATTCTTTATGGTTATGTTTATTTATATGAAGACACAAAAAACGCAGAAGAGAAATTCAATTTTGTAAAAACATATTTGTATTATTCTTCTCAGGAATATCTTAAGAAAGCAAAGGAGCAAAATCATGACTGACCCTTATATTACTCCGCATTGTGAAGCATGGCTTAGTGCAGTATGCAACAAAATTAAAAATGATACTTTCTTTCAGGCAGAACCATATACAGGAATAATGGAAGCAGGAATTGAGCTTAAAGGAAACACAAAATCCATGAAGATTGATTTTAGTTCTATTTGTGCCTATTATCATGCTATTACAAAACTTGGATATAAGCAATCTGTAGAATCTGCTACAAGAGAATGTGAGCGTTTAGCTGGATGGAAAAGAAAGATTTAATTGTCATTGATTGTGACAAAAACAAAGAACAAGAAAAATTTCAAGAGAGAACGATTGAAGCTATTCCACATAAATGTAAATTCTGTGGAAAAGAAATGCGCTTATTCAAGCCTGATGCACTTGCTAAAATGAGAGAAGATGTTCAAGCAGAACTGGGAATGTATACTTGCGATTGTGATGGATATAATAGATATTTTATAACCCTAATTCAAGAAAAGAAAGCCCAACTTGAATATCAAAAAGCAATATACTTAGTTAATCAAGCTCGAAAAGAAATTTTCTTAGGGTCTGCTTTCTATAAAGATGCTGTTAAACTCTCTCAAGTTCGAGAAAAAGCACAGGAAAAAGTAGATAAACTTAGTCAGACCCAATTTAAAAAAGAAAAATATAGTCAACTTAATGATTATTTTTCTTCTGTTTCAGAATTTAATGAGGGCAGAGGAAATATTTTAGATTATTATTTTTGGCCCATGTTTAATTCAGGAGACCAGAAAAATGAAAGCAAGTAAATTATTTAGAATTGCAAAAGACCTTTTTGTAAAATGTATCACTGTAGTGACAGGTTGCACAACAGGTATTTTAGCTGGTATTTTAGTAACTGCGATTGTTGTGGGAATTATTACCCTTAGTTTAGGGCTAATTCTTTTTGGGCTTGGATTAGAATATTTTGTTTTAGCTATTCTTTCTAAAGGATTTTGCTATCTATTGGGGATTCCTTGGATGGGATGGCTTAAGACCTTACTATTTTATATAGGAATGGTTATTGTACGCGACATTTATTATGAACTACAGCCAGAAAATTAAATGGCTTTTAATAAAGGAGATTTTACTTTAAATGAATCTAACAAAAAAAGATGGAGTTAATATTCTTTCAGGGTCTGTTGACGAATTTGCTATCAAGATGGTAAATTGTGCCAAGAAGAATGTGAAGAACCATCCTACTTATGTAAATGCGAATTTCTTTGCTGGATTTAAGGAAAGCGGAGAATATTTTACTCTTCCAGTAAATCATCTTGTTTGTGACATTGAAACCACTTCCGTTCCACTTGCGAAGTATAATGAGTTGCGTGGAAAGTTTGTAGGAGAAAAGTATTTCTATAATTCTTATGTCCCTCAAGGCGGTGTTCCTCAGTTCTGCGGTCATGCTCTCACAACTTTTTATATTGAAAATGGCAAGCCACATATGGAAGACCTAACTGAGCTTCGAGATACTATGACATACGCCATTGCAGGTATTCCTTTAATTAAGGATGGCAAGGACGTTATGTGGAAGGATTATGTTAAGCCTCAAGGGTGGAGTGGCAGCGAACTCTACGCAACTTATCATATTCTTCTTGGACTTAAGCCAAACGACAATAATATTTATATTATGGATTGGAAGTCTACTCGCAGTAACATGATTTCGCCTTACGCCGAAGCTTATTATAAATTTAAGCCAATGGGCTTTACCAATCTCATTAAGCTTGATGGCGGTGGTTCAGAGATTATGAAGTATGAGGGCAAGACTGTTCATGCTCTATCTGAAAACCGCATTATCAATGCTATTATTACTTTTGAACGCAAGGGACAACAGAATGAATATGAAGTAAACACTCATAAGTTCCCCACTCGTGTTCTTGTCCGTATGTGCAAGGGTGATGATGTAAAGTGGATGCAACAGCAACTTTGCAAAGCTGGTTTTACTTGCGATATTGATGGTAGCTTTGGTCCTACAACTTACAATACTCTAAAGGCTTATCAGAAGTCTCGTGGACTTCAAGTTGACGGAAAGTGTGGACCTGCAACTCGACAGAAGCTTTCACAGGAGTAAATTATGGCTGAAAAAACTTTTACTATCTCTTGTACGATGGAAGAAAGATGGATTAATCATTTTCTGTCTTTTCTAAGTTACATGGAATTTTGTGGCAAAATTGGTCATTCCTCTTTAGTTGGGTTTTATTCAGATGGAGATGGTGATTTTCGCCCAGAATTTAAAACAGATATAGAATGGGAAAAGCAATATAGTCATACAACAGAAAAATCCCCAGAGCTATATTTTGATGCTGGCTAAAAACAATTAAGGTTTGTCAAGATTTTTATTAAAAGGTCTTGACAAGCCTTTTTTTATCTGCTATAATAAGCACATAAAAAATAAAGGAGTATGATGTTATGGAAATCGCCGCTTCTTATCTGGTAAATTATACTACTTATCAACCTAATTTCATTGTTGTATGTGCGCTTGTGTTTTTGTATGTTGGAGCTTTTGTAAGTTTCCTTGTTTGTGCATCTACTATTGATAAAATTATCCGTCAAATCGCAACCAGAATTGGATTAGGTCTTTTTATCCTTGCTATTAGTTGGTCTTTTATTATAAACACTAAAATGGTAGAAAATTATCATTATTATCAAGTTCAGGAAATTTACATCCATGACTATGATATTTCTCTTAAAACCTACATAGAAGATTATGAGATTCTTGACTCTACTCCTGTTTCAATTACAGTTCGTTCAAGAGACTGGAAGAATGAATATCCTGAATTGATTGGCAAGAAAACCGATTTTGACATTAAAACTCTTGATGCTGAAAACGACCCTCTGAGAAAGGATAAGTAAAATGGTTTACGAATATACTACTACACTTGAATTTCCTCTTATAGACCACACAACAACTGGTTGGTATACAACCAAAGAGGCAATTAAAAAGATGGTGCGATATTATAACTATCATGGGGGTTGTAAAGCTCCTGTAGTAATTGAAACAAAAACAGGAATTGAAAAAACTGTGGGGACTGTTGATTCTTCTAAAAAATTAATTGTTGAACCTATTGATGAAAAAGATGAAGAAAATAATTTTAAGTGTCGTGTTAAAGTTCCCGTTCTTTTACGAACTGATTTTAATCCTGCTCAATTTAATGTCGTTGCAGACCTTTATAAAGTAGAAACCGATTCTTTTTATCATAATATGCTGCTTTCATTTAAGATTCAATATATTGTTGCTATTCCCAAGGAGGATTAAATTATGAGTTATGATATTAGTTTTCGAGTAAAGGTTGAGGGCTTAGATAATGTCTATGTCGAGCCTAATGGTGAAAATACCGAAGCAAATATTACTTGGAATGTTCGTGAAATGATTATTAAGTCCACAGGACTTGAAAACTGGTGTGCTGAAGGTTGTCTCGGACTTTGTAAAGATATTATTCCCCATATCGCAAACGGTCTTGCCGAACTTGAAAAATATCCAGAAAAGTATAAGCAATATGAATCTCCTAATGGATGGGGAACTGTTAAAGGACTTAAACATTTCTTTGCTTGGATTATCAACGACTGGACTTCATATTGCGAAGATTATTCTACAGAAAACCTTGCAGACGTAACATATTTTTATATTTGTTAAGAGGAGAAAAATATGAACTTTTTTGAAGAAAAGACCGACATTTATTACGAAAAGTTTTCTTTTTGGGTTTTAGCTACATTGTTTACTTTAATTCAATCCACACTTAGCAGTTATCCTCTTTTGTGGTATATTGTAAGTTGTATTTATTTTATTTTTGCTTGTGTTTGTCATTGGCGTTATTTTGAATCTTATTATCATTTGCATGATATTAATGATATGAACAATTACACGGCTTCTTTAAGTCGTTGGATTGCGGAGAAAAATCGTGACCTTTCCTAAGAAAATCAGAGAACAAGTCTACAATAAATATGATGGGCATTGTGCATATTGCGGACGTAAAATTGAGTATAAAGATATGCAGATAGACCATTTCATTCCTCAGAGACGGTGGAATACAGAGCGGAGTAACGATATTAGTAACCTAATGCCAAGTTGCAGGTCTTGCAATCATTATAAGCGAGCTCATTCTCTCGAAACATTTCGCAGATATATTTTTGAAATCCCAGAAAAACTCAAAGAAAATTACATTTATAAAATTGGTTTGATTTATGGCAATGTAATTGAGAACGAGCATCCAATCAAATTCTATTATGAGGAATGTGAGGAAAAGAAGCACCATGACTTTAACAGAACTAAAAAAGGCAGTTGATACTTATTGTGAGACAAAGTATGTAAACCCTGATGAAGTCAATGTAATTATTACTTTGGAAGAAATGTCAATCGGACCTCGTGCTGGAACTGGCATCGAAAATATTTTTCTTGGATTTGATTGGGAGTCCAACCAACTTCGCATTCAGCCAAAAGAGAAACTTGTCCGATATAATAAGCAGAGAGATATTCCAAAAGACATTCTATACTATAAATTACGAGACCTTCATTATTGTCCTACTTGTCAGCATCCCTTAAAAAAGACTGAGGTTCGCAACAATAAATATTGTCCTTTTTGTGGACAATGTTTTACAAGGCAAATAAAGTTCATAGATTGATAGGAATAACATATGAAAATTAATCGTTATAAACTCACTCCTGATTTTATTAATCTATCTCAAGAAAAACAGATTGAGTATCTTCTTGCTAATGGTTTTAAAGAAGGGTTCTGGGGAGCTCGAAAAGATGGTCGAGAACATCTATGGTACAGTTCTAAAAATTTTGTTATCCATAGTTCAATTGATTGTAATGTAACTGTAGACCTTTTACATCTTGATGAATGGAACGATTATGACTATATTGCTATTGACGATGAGGATTTCGGACAATATTATCAGCCTTTTTATGATTGCATGATTGGCAAAAAGCAAATCGGAAAATGGGAATTTATGGCAAAATGTGCTCAAAAATATAACGAAAAAATGGCAAAATTTTGCGAGATGCAACTTCTTATGCTTGGAGAATATCCACAAGGAGAGTAAAATGAACAATACTTTTGAATATGTGTTAAATACTATTGACTCAAATGATTTTCGCAATGCCTATTATGATGCAAGCGAGGAAGAAAAGAAGCTATTTTTTGAACTGCTCATTAAGAAATTATATGACGCAGTTTATTAATTACTAACATTTTAATTGTTAGTATAGAATAAAAATGTTACAATACTGAGGTCTTTATGCCGTCTGAAAAAACTATACAATCTTATTTTGCCAAAGCAAAGAAAGCATCTGAACAAGCAACCTATCCAAAACAGAAAATTGGTTCTGTTATGGTATATTCAGGGAAAGTGATAGCTGTTGGCTATAATACTTTTAAGACTAATCCTCTTCAAAAATACTATAACAAATATCGTTTTAGTTCTGACCCTAAGAATAATGGTCTTGTTCATGCTGAGTGTATGTTGCTTTTGAAAACAAGGTTTCTTGATTTGGATTGGAATAAAGTCTCTATCTACACTTATAGAGAATACAAAGACGGTTCTTTGGCGCTTGCAAGACCTTGTATAGCGTGTCAAACTGCTTTGGCTGAAAGAGGAATTACAGAAGTTTACTATACTACATCGAAAGGTTGGGAGAAATTATAAGAAGTAAAGAATTTTTAACCAATAAGATTTGTCCGTTTTGCGGTCAATATTTATATTGGACATATGAAGACTATGAAAAAATTTATGAATGTGGAAATCCTGACTGTACTTCCATTAGAAATAAAGTCTACGAGCTCCGTAAAAATTATATGTTAGCTCAAACTGAAGCTTTTAAAGCGAAAGCAGAAATTGAAAATTTTGTAAGGCATAACACTTATCTGGGACAGAAAAAAGAAGAATATAAAAATTTAATGAACCAAATTGATTTTTCATCGAAAGAAGAGGAAGGATTTTTTAATGATAGAGGTAATTAAAATTGCAGTCTTATCTATCCTATTTTGGCAGATAATTAGCTGTATTGCCGTTTTGATAAATGAAGACAAAGGTATTTATTTTGCAATTTGTATTCCCGCTTTTCTTTTGAATTGTTTTGGTTGGATTTATCGCAAGATTAATCTAAAATATGCGCAGAAACATCTTTGTCGTGTTGCTGTTCGCTCCGAAAAACTTACTGACCCTGTTCCTATTTTTACTTTTTATTGTACCCATAAGCAGTACGAAAAGTTTTATCATAAGGGAGAAAATGAGCATTACATTGAATTTCTAAAAGACGGTTCTACTTTTAAATCTGCTCCATTTAAAAATGAAATTTACCGAGAACAGGAAAGTTTTGCGGGCTACAAAGAATTCAAAAAGAAATTTGTAAATCCAAATAAATAACTCTTGACAACCTCTTATTTATGTGCTATAATTTAGGCAAACTAATAGGAGGTTTGTTTTATGCGAGTGCTATCGCTTTTTGACGGGATTTGTTGTGGGCATTTAGCTCTTGAAAGGGCAAGAATTAAAATTGATTCCTATGATGCCTACGAAATTGAACCAAATGCAATTAAAGCTACTCAGGCTAATTTCCCAGATGTTGTTCATCATGGAGATGTAAAGAATGCAGATTTTACCCAATTTAAAGGAAAAATCGACATTATTATCGGAGGTTTTCCGTGCGTAGACCTCTCTTCGGCTGGTAAACAAGCTGGACTAAAAGCTCCTCGAAGCGGATTATTTTATGAATTTCTTCGTGCTATGGAAGAATGTCAGCCAAAATATTTTCTGGTTGAAAATGTTGTAATGAAAAAAGAATGGGAAGATATTATTACTTCTTGTCTTGGTGTAGAACCTATTGAAATTAATTCTTCTCTTGTTTCAGCACAGAATCGCCGTAGACTTTATTGGACTAACATTCCAAATGTAACTCAGCCCGAAGACCGTGGAATTAAACTTGAAGATATTCTTGATGATGTTGAGTTCAAGAATTATAAAAATCCTGCCGCTATCCGTGGTCGCAGACTCAATAAAGCTACTATTGTTGGACGTAGACTTGATGAAAATGGACATAGGCAAGATTATGACAAGTCTATTCCTATTTCTCAATGCCTTGAAGTCCGTGCTACAAATACAGATAAATCAAACTGTCTTACTACAGTGGACAAAGATAATGTTCTTACACCGCTTCCTGTGGGCAGATACCCAGACGCTTTTAAGAACAATCTACCTTTCAGATATTATACAACTAAAGAAATGTGCCGTTTGCAGACTTTGCCAGACTCTTTTCTTAATATGATTCCTGAAAGCGCTGCTCGAAAAGCTCTTGGCAATGGTTGGACGGTTGATGTTATTTCTCATATTTTCAGTTTTTTGTCTGATGAATATAAGATTCCAGAGGTAGATGTATGAAGATTATTGTGGATGAATTACCAGATAAATATGCCGAAGAATGCGTTTTTTGTAGTAACATTTATTACGGGACTTGTGGTATTAATCATTGTGATTGTGCAATAACAAAAAAAGAAGAATGCCCTTATCTTATGACTATTGATGATTATTTATCTAAGGTGAAACACAATGAGAATTATTAAAAATAATGCTCCCGTAAAACAAGAAAAGTGTTGGAATTGTGATTCCATTCTTGAATTAAATCTAACAGATTATAATACATCTGATGAACATTTTGAAAACGTTTCAACTTTTGATGGAAGTTTTCATTCTGTCCTTAAAACTTATTTTGTTTGTCCTTGTTGTAATAAGAAAAATTATTGCGCTGTTACTATTGATGGTGAAAAAGCCGACCTTAAATATTTCAACCGATAATTAACTATAACAAATAAAAACTAACTTTTATTTTGAGGTATTTTAAAAATGACACATGACCAGTTTAATCGACTTGTAGACGAACTTGAAACTACTCGCGTAAAGACCCTTAAGGAAAAGAATGCTCGTTATTCTCAACCTAATGATGCTCTTCATAATTTTGATGAAGGAGCTAAGATTATGTCTTGCACTTCCGCCCAGTGCGCTTGGAATTATGCTACTAAGCATATCATTGCTCTTCGCGATATGGTGCTTACAAATAATTTTTCTAACCGAGATGATGTCCTTGAGAAGATTCAGGATATTCAGAATTACCTAACCTTTATTTGGTGTATCTCTGAGGAAGAGCGTGAGAAGCTAACATCAAGCGACGCTTGTGCGAATGTCGTTTTCTGCTAAGAAAAAGAAGTAAAAAAATATTTAAAAAAATTTCTCTATAGCACTTGACAAATGGTTTGTCAGGTGCTATAATCTTAATATCAAAACAAGCGACCGATTCAGCAACTTTCAAAAAATAAATTAGACGGTCGAGAATGGAGAATATTATGTACAATAACACTTCTAAGAACTATAAGAAGAACTCTAACAAGGCTTGGGCTCCTAAGCCTGAGAAGCCTGTGCGTCAGAAGTCTGGCAAGGAGAAGTTTTTCGACAAAATGGAGAATACCAACAAGGGCTTCTATGCTCGTGCGGTTGTTCCCAAGGCTCTTCCTGATAACCTGACCTATACTCAGAATGGTGCTGTGGCGTATTCCACTACTTCCTCTGCACTTCTGGATATGTTCACTAAGCTGGCAAGCTACCGTTCTCTGGATGAGAAGCAGATTGTCACTGATTGGCGTAAGGCTTTTAATGAGAACCCTTATCTTGCCATGCGTTTCCTTGGTATGAGCATGGACATTCGTTGCGGCGCTGGTGAGCGTCGCTTCACTCAGATTGTCATTCGTGACCTTGTGAAGAATGGCGGTGCAAGCATTGCTGCAAAGCTCGTTCCTCTGATTGGCGAGTATTCTCGCTATGATATGCTTTATCAGTTCCGTGGCAATCCCATTTCTGAAAAGGCTGTTCGCGAGTTCCTTAAGAAGCAGTTTGCCGAGGATATGGCTAATATGAAGCAGAACAAGTCTATCTCTCTGCTTGGAAAGTGGCTGGATAAGCCTAACTCCCATTCTAAGCAGACCCGCAACAACGGTCTTTGGACTGCAAAGCAGTTGAACATGACTGAGCGTAACTATCGTAAGGCTCTGTCTGCTCTTCGTAAGTACCTTGATGTTGTTGAGCGCAAGATGTCTTCGGATAATTGGGCTGCTATCGACTATGAAACTGTTCCCTCTAAGGCAAACCTCAACTATAACAAGGCTTTCCTGCGTCATGATACTGAGCGCCGACAGGCTTTCCTTTCTGCTCTCAAGACTGGTGAGGCTAAGATTAACGCTTCTGTGGCAAATCCCTGTGATATTGTCAATAAGTACATGAATTTGAATTCCCGTTGGTATGGACTCCCTCAGAGGGCTGATGATACTCTTGAAGGTATGTGGAACGCTCTTCCTGACATGATTCCCGATGATAAGGGTATGCTTGTCGTGTGTGACTGTTCTGGCTCTATGCAGAGCGGTATTGGTAGCAACACTAATATGCGCTGCATTGATGTCGCTATGTCTCTCGCCATTTATTGTGCGGACCACCTTAAGGGTGCTTTTGCAAACAAGTACATTACCTTTAGTGCTAACCCGCATATTGTTCGTTTTGGTGAGAATGATACCCTCCTTGCCAAGCTTCGTAAAACTTTGGAGTGTCAGGATTGTTCCAATACCAATCTGGAAAAGGTATTTGACCTGATTCTTGCAACTGCCGTGAACAACCATTCTCCCCAGTCTGACCTGCCTGAGCGCATTCTCATTGTCTCCGATGGTGAGTTTGACTCCATGTGTGATGCTCAGAATAGCGTTAACCATTATGGTTGGAGCAATTCTCGCGTTCGTGTTGACAAGACCTTTATGCAGAGCATTGCTCAGCGCTTCAAGAATGCTGGGTATAAGATGCCTACGATTGTCTTCTGGCGCGTGAATATGAGCAATAAGACTGCTCTTCCCTTTAAGGTTGACGACCGTGGAGCTATTATGGTGAGTGGTTACAGTACGAATCTTCTCAAGATGGTTCTGTCTGACAAGACCAATCCTATGGATGCTCTTCTTGAACAGCTTAATGTTCCTCGTTACGACTGTTTCGAGGCAGCATATAGCGCATAACAAACCTTATAGGGGTAGGGAAACCTGCCCCTATTTTTCCAAAAGGAGCACAACCGATGTTCGATAAAACCTATCTTTTATCTCCTCAAGGTCAAGCAGATTACAAAGCATGGATTAAAAAACTAACAGTTATCGCCTCAAAAGAAGCTGGTGTTTCTGCAACCGTAGATAATGACGGAGAACCTGTTCTCATGCTTGTCCGAGGAAGTGACCATGTACCAGAGAAGCTAAGAGATAAAAACGCAAATCTTTATGTAATTAAAGTCACAATTGAAATTAAAGATATTCTAATGCGAGAACTTGAAGAAGTTGAAGCAACAATTAGAAACTACAACTTCCCAAAAGAAGCTCTCCCAGAAGTCTATGAAGGCGTAGAAGAATCTATTATTTCTTTTCTTAAGACCCGTTTTACAGAACGAGAAGAAATTCTTCGTAAGGCAGAAGAAGAAAACAAATTCAAAATTTATGACTTCTTTGATAAAAATAAGGAGAATAACGATGAAAATTCAACAGGTAACAAACAATCCTGACCTTATTGTAATTGATGGTCGTTGGCGAATTTCTCTCTCCACTGGTGAGATAACTGACTTTGATGGGACTAAGGCGTATGACCCTCCCGAATACATTTTCAAATTCCGTGACGAAGCGTTAGCTGGAAAGTGAGTATATTATGGAATATATTTCAAAGAAAGATTTGATTGAAAAGCTTGAATATACCATTTGCGATATATTCTCTTATGTCGATGATTACCCTGAATATACCGAAAAGGGTTTTTCGAAAGAGCTTGTAAATGAAATTATCAATTCTCTTCCAACCATTACTCTTCCTGACGATTAAAAATATTTCAAAAAACTCTTGACAAATGCCTTTTGGTATGTTACTATTAAAGCATACCAAAAGGTTATTTATTTTTAAGGAGTTTATATATGTTTTCGGTTGAAACTGCTATTGTTGATGAGATTGTAAGATACAATAAAGTAGATTGTCCTTTTGTTCTTTCATCGAATTTTTCAGAAAGTGTTAAAGAAAAAGTAGACAAAAATTTTAAAGACATTTATAATTTGCCTACTCTTTGGAGATTACATAGAGCATCTTTTTCCTCACCTGAAATTCCTGTTTACGAATTTCAATTTTTTAATCTAAAAAGATTGGCTTGGGAAACTTCTTATCTAAAAATGAAAGATGTATCAGAATGGAAAGAATATCTTGAGGGAAAACTTATGCTTGGATTTAATCGAGGCAGAATTCAGTATGATACTCTCATTAACAACGCAAAAGAATTTCTAAAAAACGAAGAGGGTTGCGTAATTTATGACGCAACAACTACGCCAGAATGGAGGACAAAAGAATGATTCAGATTCGTGATAACGTGTTTGAAACGAACTCATCTTCAACACATTCTCTTTGTATTTCAAAAGAGAAGTTTGACCCGAAGAATATCCCTGAGTATCTTAATATTACCGCTAATGAAGATTTTGGGTGGCGCAGAGATACCTATAGCACCGCAGAAGAAAAAGCGAATTATATTTATGAAGTCATGTGTGAATGCGGTATGATTGCTGAACTTAAAGCCTTCAAATCTAAAATTAAGAAGCTTGGAATTAAAGCCAGTTATCCTCGTATGGAAAAGGATAAATGGGATGATATTATCATTGGTGGTTATGTAGACCATGCGGGAGAAGCTGCCCCATTTGTTCATGAGCTTTTGAAAGATGAAGACAAACTTTGTCGTTTTCTTTTTGATTATAAGAGCGTTGTTTATACTGGCAGTGACGGTGAAGATGATGGCGATGCAAGTTGTTATGTGGCAGAAGCAGCAGAAAACAATGGCTATACTTGGGGATATGATGAAAACGAAGATTGGAACGAAACTCACCATATCCATCCAATGTATGACTCTGAGCATTATGAATATTTCTTTAAGGGGAACTAAAAATGAGTAATAAATTTGACCATCTTGGGGCTCGTATTTATGCAGTAACTTTTCTTGAATATACCAACGCTCTACAGAATTGTGTGTCTTACAATCCGACACACGAAATTGGTAAAGCAGAATATATTTATACTGAACAAGGGACAGGTAAAATTCTTGTAAGCGAAACTAATATTGATAAAATTAAGAAGTTTGGCATTAAAGATTTAACCTTTGTGGGCTATCTTCCTGATAATCTTTTCTATCTTTAATTGAGGTGAATTAAAATGATTCAGATTCGAGACAATACTTTTGAAACTAATTCCAGTTCCAGCCATTCTCTTATTATTACCGATTTCGATGGCAAGTACACTCCCGAAGAAATGATGCGAGGTATTTATCTTTGGGATGATAAGAAAACAAGAATGTACGAAAGCCATCTTGGATTTTATCGTTCTCCTTTTTCTTTACTCGCAACTTTTGAATCTAAGTCTCGTTATGCTATCGCGTCTTCACATGGACATTTAGCCGACAAAGTTGAAGAGCTTTGGTATAAATACATTCCCAATTTTAATGGATTTGAGTTTGATACCAAAGACGAAGAATACGACTATGATAAAAAGGAATGGGTAGACCTTGATGAACCTAAGCCCGCTTACGGTGGAACGGATGATTATCAAATCGAGGGTTGGCTTAAGAGCTACAATGTAAGCCTTGAAGATTTCCTTACAATGCGCCGCTATATGGTAGTTTGTGATGGAGACGAAACGCGAGAATGGTATCGTATTCTCGATAGTGGTCTTGTGGATAAGTCTCATATTATTCACGACAGTGAAAAGGAAGAGGAAGAAGCTTGGAGAAAAAAATATGAAGAGGAGCATAAGAAATGAATTCCTTTACCATTAAGCAAATTACGGGCAATGTTCTTGATTCTGATGCCCCTATTATTGCCCATCAAGTTAATTGCATGGGCGTAATGGGTGCAGGAGTAGCAAAGTGTATTCGTGAAAAATATCCTGATATTATGTTCACTTATTCCAGATGGTGCAGAGAATTTGATTCAGAATATCTTCTGGGACTGGTTCTGGATTATTGCACAGACAAAAATCAAATTATTGCAAATTGTTTTGCACAAGACAAAACTGGAAATGGTCGTATGACTAATTATGAAGCTTTCTATTCTTGTCTTGGAAGGCTTAAAACAGCAGTTAAATATTATGGCCTTGAGCATCGAATTGCTTTTCCCTATAAGATTGGTTGTGGTCTTGGAGGGGGAGATTGGGATGTTATCTTGGCTATGATTAAGTCTGTTTTTGGGCATGACGGTGACTACACCATTGAACTTTGGTCTATTGATGGCTTTGATTTTGCGTCCTAATGGGATGACTTGTTTATCCTATATAAGATAAACAAGTTTATTCTATTTTATTTCCCGACTAAGGTGGTAACGCCTATGTCAGATACTTTACACTTTGCTGACCGAATAGAACGTTAGAAATTTATCGAATCTATAGGTCGGTATGGGACGATTATAGCCGAGGTACATACTGATAGGGGGCATCCTAATGGTCCTGAGATTCATAAAATTACGGACAATGCCATTATTATGGTTTACAATGAACGAACTGGAAATCATGTAACCGATTTAATTGCTCGACCACGGCAATTATTAAGATACAAAATTCCTATTCCAACAAAGATATTAGAATTAGCTTATCAGCATTATCAACTTGGTTATAACAATCGTTGAGAGGTTTGGAGATTTTTTCTCTAAAAGATCGGAAGAGCACACGTCTGAACTCCAGTCACTAGCTTATCTCGT
>ERZ1024431.49-NODE-49-length-16460-cov-312.583603_pt1 | contig 16460 bp, 25 predicted proteins | sample MGYA00520782_ERZ1024431 | MGnify/ENA primary metagenome ERZ1024431 (study PRJEB33242, sample SAMEA3444288) | Homo sapiens | biome: Host associated; feature: Gastrointestinal tract; material: Stool | place: Uganda | collected 2011-01-01 ...
GGGACTATAGGGGGTCGTTTCAAACGTCGGGATTTTCGGTACACCCCATGCACTGGCAGTGGTACAGTGTCGTACTTCACTGTGGTGCAGTGGTGACGCATTGCAGTAGCACAGCATTAGCGCGGTACAAAGAGCGCGCGAAGTTAGTTGTGTCTAACTTGGGACTATAGTACTATAAAATTTGTTCACAAATTGTTTACATTTTGGTCATACGCTGTTTACAACTGACCGTTATAATGTACTTAAAGATAAAGGTAAGGGGTGCTTAAAAAGAGCACTAAAGGTGTTGAATATGAAAAAGTATTTACAACTAAATAATGAGGAGTTTGTGATAAAAAAAGCTAAGGGTGAATTATCTCCTAATAAACAAGTGCGCTTATTATCTGATTGTTACGCAAAACCTAGCATAATAAAAGAGGCTATTTATAATAGTTGGGTTGAATGGATTAAACAATTTAATCTCGATAGTCCTAAGTACATTTTGAAACATTTAACAGTTGAAAGTTATAATTGTATGAAATTTACATTAAGTATTGATGTATACAGTCTTACAAGTCAATTAGTTGGTAAAATATTTATCACTAAAACAAGGCAAGAGTTTTGGACTATTTAAAATAGTTGAGTCGGTGCAACTCCGACTCTCTTGTATCACTGATAGCAATATCAGCAAGTAACAACTAAACATGTACAAACAAGTAAAGGAGAAACAATATGAGAAAAGAAAAGTTAATTACAAGAACAATCACAGTGACAGAAGCGGAGATTATGGCATTTAACCTTGATACTAATGAGGTTATAACACTTAATGAGTCATATATCGGTGATTTGAGCGACAAGGAAATTGAGAAAAGATTTGCGATTGATTATAACAATAGTGCGAAATTCTTAAAGCTTGTAAACGCTGAGAAGTCATCAAAATTATATGGCATATCTGAAAAAGACTTTTTAGAATATGCAGTAGAGCTTGACGAAAACAGAAAAGAGGTGAAATAATATGCCGATGAGTTATTTATTTGCTGTATCAAATATTGAAACTTATATTACAGTCACATCTGATAACAATTTTGCACCTAAATACAATGGTAAGTTTATTGATATTCCGGTAGAAATGTTAGGAACAACTATTAAAAGTGTTACAGCTACCGCACATAATAGATTATTAATCGTAATAGCCTAAGTGATCAAGTGCACAGCAGGGTGTAAGCCCTGCGCAGGCTTTACAATTAAATATAGCAAGTGATAGAAAGAGGTGAAACAATGACAAACAATATAAAGCTCGGAACACTGGTTAAATACTGTGCAACAACAAGTTTCTGTTTACACGATTTACAGTATGATATAACTGAATTTTATACTCGTTCGCAGATACTTGAAAACAAACAGCTTTTAAAAATGAAAGTGGTGCAATTTAAGGTAGTCAAAGAAAAAGAATTAATACACGTAGATGTAGTGGAATAGAAAAGAGGTCACAATGAAATTGAAAAAAAATAAGTTGTCACAATCAGAAATAGATTATATTTATCAAGATTTTGTTTTTGAAATAGCGTCGAAGGTTAGTCAAAAGGTAAAGGGAAAAGTTTTCTATGGTTATGCTGACATAGAGAATATGTGGTATATCATAGTCAAGACACGCGAACTAGGTGAAAAGAGATTTTTCCTTGATACACTTGATTATGATATGTTAACTGGCGTTTCATCAAGGGAAATATCAGATAACATACTCAAGCTTTATCGCAAAATAATAGAAAAGAGATTTTTCATAATATGAATTTTTATAAAATTAAAAGTAAAATAATATACCGCAGGTATAGATTAATTATGAAAATTATATATTCATTTAAATATTGTAATAATATACAATTTAAAACAAACATATTATTACTAATACATTGTATAAGTAACTATAATTATATGTGCTATGGAAATTATGAATGTTTATCGAAATTGATTGATTATTATGAAATTCAATGCATTGATAATATGTATAATCGTAATAAATTAGAATTTGATACAAGAGGGTTTTAAAATGACAAATAAAAGAAAGCATCAATTGGAGCGTATTATACGTTATGAATATACTTGTTATACTAAAGATAATAGCAAAAAATTACTTCGGCATATATCAAAATTATTGGAATTTAAAGTATGGTATTTATACGATATTGGTAATATATCTCTCGATGAAAAGAATTTTATGCTTTTATGCAATAACCTTTACTATATTTATTATGTCAATTATATTGATAATATATACTAAATAGTGCGTATTTTCGTAAATTTTCGTAAATTGTAGAAAATCAAAATGTGGAAAAGTTTATAAAATGTTCATAATTATGACACACTGTATTTACATTCCTATTGTACTATATAATATGTAAAGAGGTAATACATCTATTACAAATTACGTTTTGCTATATGCATACCTGCGCTAGTGCTAGTCAATACGGCACTCACTGGCGCAGACTCCTCAAAAGGTGGTGAACACATGATAGAAACATTATATGCACAACTTATATCAGACCCTAACACATTAAAGGTCTTGTGCAGAACAGATAAACGCAACGTAACGACAGAAACTATATATCGAGCTGATTGCAAAATTATTATTCGGCACAAAGTAGATGATTTTCTTTCCTGCTTGATAGTCAAGAGATAGTAAGCTATCATTAAATAGATTGCAAAAATCAACTTGACTACTACACCTAACGGTGTTACAACTTTATTATAATTAACTTTACAAATCATAGCACAAAGAAAAGGAGAAAAAGACTATGAGAAGATTAATGGTTACACGTACAATTATTTCAATGCAGGTCACAGCCTTATGCGTAAATCCGCAGACAGCAGAGGTATCCGAGCAGGAGTTTATAATCACTGGTAAGATTGCTGATAAGGACAAGGTATTAAAGAAACTATCAAAGCAGTATAACACAGATGATTGCACTATTGTAGCAATTCGTGAAATCAAAGAGGTCAATGAACTTTACGGTATGGATGAAGCAGACTTCATTAAAGGAGCAAAGATACTTGACCCTGTTACACGTAAAGAGATTAAGACAGAGCAGGCAGACGCAGAATAAAAAAGAATAGGAGATAAACAAACATGGCAATTACAATTAATTCACAGTCAAAGGATTTTACAGAGGTTGAGCAGTACTTAATGACATTAGATAGAGGTATAGTGTCTCTTAAAGATGTTGAGGACAACACTTCCATTCCAGTGGCAGGGTATCTAACATTCACAGACGAAAAAGATAACGGAGATAGTGTTGATATTTTATCAATCATTACGCCAGATAATGAAGTATTTTCTTGTCAGTCTGCTACATTCAAACGTAGCTTTGATAACATAGCAAACATTATGCATGATAAGCCATTTAGTATTATCAAAGTTAGTGGCACAACAAAGGCAGGCAGACCTTATATCAACTGTGCACTTGATGTAAAATCAGTAAAATAAAATTTTATCTTACTGCTGACCCTTGCTATTAAGTTAGCAGGGTCATATTAATTTAAAGAGGAGGAATATAAAAGTATGGCAAAGAAACTTACTAAAAATCAAAAAGCATATCAAGCTATATTAGATAAAGCAGAGCAACAAGGAATAAATATACAAGGCTTAATAAGTTTTCCAAAAAGAATATCACAAGATACTTTGCATAATTTACAAACAGAAATATCACAAAGAAAAAGTGCTGAAACTTATACAATTACAGACTCTATTATTTCAAGATTGCAGGCACTACCAAGTAAAAAGCAGACATACACACATGGTGGTGAGGTTATAGATTATAATTTAGAGAATTTTTATTATACTGTATTAGGAATTATAAAGCAAATGCAAGAAGATTTTGGCACTGAACAATACGAATATTATTTACAACAAAACGAACAAGAAATTATAACTGCAATAGACAGCATTAATGAAAGTGTATATTCAGAAGTAGTGCAGGCAAAAACTGAAGATTTAATACCCTTATTATCAAATCACGATATGTCACGTGTAATGGCTACACAAGTGAATGAAATTAATGAATATTTTGGCTTTACAGATTTAGATAATATATGAGAAACTATCGTAAATTTATGTGTGATTTTGAGACAACTGTATATGAGGGACAAACATCGACAGAAGTGTGGGCTAGTGCAAGTGTAGAATTATATACAGAAGACGTGCATATTTTTCATTCAATAAGCGAGCAGTTTAATTATTTTATAGCATTAGATTGTGACATTATAGCATACTATCATAATCTAAAATTTGACGGCAATTTTTGGCTATCATATTTATTAACACAGTTGAAATATGAACAAGCTTTTGAAAAATACAATGAAGAGGGCACACAAGGTGAATTTATTAAAGAAAAATTTATGAAAAATAATACATTCAGATATACAATTTCTTCTATGGGTCAATGGTACATGATAACTATTAAAGTTAATAATCATTTTATTGAATTAAGAGATAGCTTAAAGTTATTGCCATTCTCAGTAAAGCAAATAGGTAAATCTTTTAAGACTAAACATCAAAAATTAGATATGGAGTATATTGGCTATAGATTTGCAGGCTGTGAGATAACTGATGAAGAAAAGAAATACATAGCTAATGACGTTTTAGTTGTTAAAGAAGCACTTGAACAGTTATTTAATGACGGACATGATAAATTAACAATAGGTTCATGTTGTATAGCAGAATATAAAAACTCATTAGGTGCTTATGATTATAAAGATTTATTTCCTGCGCTTGATGAATTTACACTCGATAAAAATATATATGGTTCGTCAAATGCTGATGAATACATAAGACATAGTTATAGAGGTGGTTGGTGCTATTTAGTAAAAGGAAAAGAAAATATAGTTAGACACAATGGTGTGACAGCTGATGTAAACTCTTTATATCCTAGCATGATGTATTCTCAAAGTGGAAATTATTTTCCAATAGGTAAGCCATATTTTTGGAGCGGTAATATAATACCTAATGAAGCCATAGGAGAGAATAAATATTATTTTTTAAGAATAAAAACACGTTTTTATATTAAAGAAAACATGTTGCCATTTATTCAAATAAAAGGTAATCATTTATATAAAGGAACAGAGTCATTAACAACAAGCGATGTATTAGACAAAAATGGAAACTACAATAGATATTATAAAGATATTAATGGTAATATAAAAGATACTGCGCAGATAATGACAGTAACTATGACAGATTATAAACTAATGTTAAAGCACTATGAACTAGTTGACTTTGAAATCCTTGACGGATGTTGGTTCTATTCTGACATAGGTATCTTTGATAACTACATCAATCATTATGCAGAAATAAAAATGAACAGTAAAGGTGCAAAGCGTACAGAAGCAAAACTGTTTCTCAATAATCTATATGGCAAGCTTGCCAGTAGTTCCAATAGTAGTTTCAAGGTTGCATACGTTAAAGAAGATGAAAGTATAGGCTTTTATATAGTTCCTGCTAACAATAAAAAAGTAGGACATATAGCAACTGGTAGTGCAATTACATCGTATGCACGTAACTTTACAATCACAGCAGCTCAACAAAATTACTATGGTGTAGACAAAGCAGGGTTTATATATGCAGACACAGACAGCATACATTGTGACTTGCCTGCTGATAAAGTAAAAGGCATAACAGTAGACCCTGTAAAATTTTGTTGTTGGAAACTGGAAAGTAGTTGGGATACAGCTATTTTTACAAGACAGAAAACATACATAGAACATATTACACACAACGATTTAATTCCAGTTGATGAACCATACAATGACATTAAATGTGCAGGTATGCCACAGAAATGTAAAGACTTATTTAATAAATCTATGCAGGGATATGAAGCAAAGGAGAGTGATGATTATACATCGGACGAATTAAAATTCTTATCAACAAAGAGAGATTATAGTGACTTTAAAGTTGGGTTATGTGTTCCCGGAAAATTACTTCCAAAGAGAATTAAAGGTGGAGTACTACTGGTTGACACGACGTATGAAATGAGGTGAATACAGCATGAATAAATTAGATGTTCCAGTATTAATATCTATACTCTTAGTTATAATAATTGTAACACTGATTGCAAAAAGAATACGACAGCATTTTATTCATAAGCAATGTAATTATTTATGTTTTGAATGTAAGTATAGATACGAATGTGATGTATTTTTAGGGAGGTATTAATATGAAAACATTACTTATAATATTAATATGTATTTATATTGATAATACAATCTATAATGTTTTAGATAAAGCTTTGGACAGAGATTTATATGATGATTAAGGAGTAAAAAATGAATAGAATATATATTATTGGTTCAATGTCAAGAAGTACACAAATATGTAAGTTAGCTTCTAAAATAAAAAGAAAAAATAATGAAGTACGTTATGTAAAATTAAGTACATTAAGTTTTAAACAAACTGTTAAAGAATGTTTTAAAAATATTATATGGTGCAATGAGTTAATAGTTGTACCGAAATTAGATGGAACTATCGGAAAAGGTGTAACATATGAATGATAAAATGGAAAAAGTAGTGCAGAAACTACGCAAAAGATTTAGAGGTTCAATCGAGTTTTATGATGTGCCTTATACAGAACAGTATAAAATAGAATATTGTTCAAATGGTTTATACATATCAAAGTTTCTGTCATATGATTTTATAAAGAAGAAAGATACAAGGGAAATTGTACTATCATTAAACATATTAATTGCAACAGATATACATAATTATTTTTACAAGTAAAGGAGAATTATAACATGAATACATATTATATGAAAAATTTAAAAGATTTACTGATTTTATAATAGAATGTTTACAAGAAGAATACACAAATACTAGATTTACTAGTTATGAATTAGAAGAAGAATATAATAAAGTAACAATAAAGTTATATATTAAAATAAATGCCAAGGAATACACAATAAGAATACCATGCGATTTTAATATACCTATAATAAAAATATTACAAGAAACTATAAACGATATTAATCAAATAATATTAAATTGTTATAAATAAAATCAAAAAAAGGCAGGAGTAAAACTCTTGCCTTTTCTATATCTATAACTATTGCAGAACACAAGCGCACAGCATTTACGACAATACATACTAGCGTTATCTTCCAAACGTGCTATCTAGCAGTATCAAGTGAACATACAATAGCAGATACCTAATAACTGATAGTCTTAAATAAGACTTCTTTACATTTAAGGTTCTTGAACCTAAAACATCCTTTTTCAAAATAATATCGCAACTGACTGATAAATAAATCATTCTGTTTTAACATAACATAGTTAATATCATGGTCATTAACAGTGACACTTATTTTACTTCTAAAAGTACTATCTGCTTTATCATCAATATATAAGAAACCCTGCTCACTGTATTGTTTCACAGCATAATCATGACCCATATATCTTAGTGTTGCGACATATTTTCCTTTTCCTACTGGCGTATCAATAAAAGCAGTGTTATCATTTAAGTACACATTCTCACTTGAGTATGCTACATACTGATTATTCTTAAATGCTCTATTAAAACCGCTTTCTTTTTGTGCTTTACTGGCAGTTTCTATGAAGCCACTTTCTAACACAAAACCGTCACCTTTTAAAAAATTAGTATCACTGTTTAGTCTTTCAGATATTCCCAACTCTGTATAATAAGGGTTGATAATACTAACTGCATTACTTAGCATATATACTGGAAGATATCTTGCCTGCTCTCCGTGACCTCTTGCTATACTTGTATGTACGCTGATAAATTTTCTTATTTCATCACTACAATAATGATTAGTTTCGCTCTGAAATTCATCAAATAACATGCTATCAGTATCACTAAGCAGATGACTATATTTTTTTAACTGGTCTGCACTATTTAAACTAATAGCATAACCACAATGCTGTTCATTTAAAAATAAACTATGATAAATACCACTTGCACATCGTTCACTTTCCATAGTATAATTCCTAAAGAATAATGTTTGTAAATCCTTAAAGAACTTATTAGATACATCATCAAGCTCATAATTGTATCTATAAATCAGACAGAATTTTTTACCATATTTTAAAAATCTGTTGATTAATAATCTACCGAAATAAGTTGTCTTTCCACCACTTCTATTAGTGGTGCATAAAAACAGTTCGGGCTTTAATCCATTTATGTCTTTCATTGATAACAATTTAGTTCCATCATAGTATTTATTTTCACTCATATTGTTGTACTCTTTTTCTTAAATTTGCCTATAATTATCTAAATTTATTATAACATAACTATTGCAAAATTTCAAGTAATATGATATAATTAAAAAAAGAATAAAAAAAGGAGGCAAGGGTATGGAAACAATGCAGGCTATTATGCAGGCTATTACAACAGTAGGTTTTCCTATAGTAATGTGTTTGTGTTTAGCATGGTACTGTATGAAACTAAATGAAAGTCACAAGGCAGAAACAGACAAGTTTACTACAGCACTAAATGATAACACACTAATTTTGCAGAAATTATGCGACATTCTGAACGTAGAAAGAAGTGATAAGAATGAGTAAAGTTGATACTTACACAGACTATATGATAGCAATAGCACTTGATGATAGTCACGGATATTCACAGATTAACAGAGGTGGAAATCCTGACTTTGATTGTAGCTCATTAGTTGGACATGCTTTATCTAAAGCAGGGTTTAATATAAATCCTAATAGTACAACAAGGAACTTATATGAGCAGTTAAAAAAGTGTGGGTTCACTTCCTGCAACAGACCTTGGAAAAAAGGTGATATTCATTTAGCCATAGGACATCATGTTTGTGTATCGTCAGACAGTGAACACATAGTTCATGCAAGCATTGACGAAAATGGAACTACAAAAGGGCGCAAAGCAGGAGACCAAACAGGCAAAGAAATTTGTATAAGAAAATATTATAATCCTAGTTATGGATGGTCTTATCATTTACGCTACAAAGAATATAATGGAAGTGAAAGTTATAATATGAGTTTATTAAAACGTGGTTCAAAAAATAATGACGTAACAGTATTTGAAATACTTATGTCAAAGTTAGGTTTTTATAGCGGCAGTATTGACACCTCATATGGAAAAGGGTGCGAAACAGCTTGTAAAAACTTTCAGACAAAATATGGTCTTACTGTTGACGGCGAGTGTGGTAAAAATACATGGAATAAACTTTTTAGTTTAGGGGTAAGATAAATGGCATGGATAGTTAAAGTAGGTGTAAGTGCATATTTAACACAATCAGAAATGGAAAACAATGCCACAGAATTTTATGGTTACTTTAACAGTAAAGGTTTTACCATTGAGAGTATAGCAGGCATGCTAGGAAATTTACAACAAGAGTCTAACATAAACCCCGGAATGAAACAAACTGCAAGTACTTCAAGTGGTTGGGGTTTAATCCAATGGACACCTAGCAGAAACCTAACAGACTACGCAAGTGCGCAAGGTTCTGACTGGGCTACTGGTGAAATACAGACACAGTTAATGTGGGATGAAATAATAAACGGATATGGTGGTCAATGGATACCAAAGCCTGCGCTAGGATATAGTTATACTGGTGAAGAATTTTCTAAACTAACAGATACAGCAGAAGCCTGCAAAGCTTATCTCTATGAAAGAGAAAGAGCAGGTGTAGAAGCACTTACTAAACGTTTAACTTATGCAAGTAACTGGTATGAGTACCTAACTGGTGTTACACCACCTACACCGCCTACACCAACACCGACAAAACGAAAAGGTATGCCAGTTTGGATGATGTGCAGACCATTATTTTAAACAGAAAAGAGGTGAGAAAAAATGGCAGTACTTTCACATGATGATTTTATGAACGCAGTAAAAGGTTTAGCAGGCGATAGTGCTGATGATAACACGCTTGCTATGATTGAAAATTTTACTGACACTTACAATGACCTTGAAACTCGTGCAAGTGACACTACTGATTGGAAAACAAAATATGAACAGAATGACAATGCGTGGAGAGAAAAATACAAGGCACGATTTTTTGAGGGCAAAGAGGGTACAGACCCTACAGTAGTAATAAGGGAACAAAAGGAAGATATTACCGATGACGGTAAAGACATTACCTTTGATGATTTATTTAAAGAAAGAGAGGGCTAGGAATTATGGCTACAAAACCAACAATTAAAACACTTACTAATTCAAGCGTTGACATTCTTAATGCTATTAGGAATAACGCTAGTACAAACTACAGAGATTATATACCGCAGGCTACAGCTGACTCCGACTCAATCAGAGAGATTGGTGCAGTAATTATGGATTATCCTGCTTTACAGAATGAGTTTTTATCAGCACTGGTAAACAGAATAGGCAAAGTAATCTTAACAAGTAAATCATATGACAATCCGTGGGCTATGTTTAAAAAGGGTATGCTCGAGTTTGGTGAGTCTATCGAAGAAGTATTTGTTAATATTGCAAAACCATTCCAGTTTGACCCACAGGTAGCAGAGTCTAACGTGTTCAAACGTGAGATACCTGATGTACGTAGTGCTTTCCACATTATGAACTATCAGAAGTTCTACAAAGTTACAATCTCAAATGACCAGTTAAGGCAGGCTTTTCTGTCAATTGACGGAATTACAGACTTGATTGCTAAGATTGTAGATGCTATGTATACTGGTGCTAACTATGACGAGTTTCAGACTATGAAGTATATGCTTGCAAGACATATTTTAAAGGGTCTGATGAACCCAGTTGGAATTCCTGCTATCAATACAGCAAACATGAATAGCATTGTTAGTACCATTAAGGGTGTATCAAATAAGCTTACATTCCTTAACTCAAAGAATAACCTTGCAGGCGTTATGAACCATACACCAAAAATGGAGCAATATTTGTTAGTCAATTCACAGTTTGATGCTACTATGAATGTTGAAGTGCTTGCAACTGCTTTCAATATGGATAGAGCAGAGTTTGACGGACATCATGTACTTGTAGATAGTTTTGGTGATTTAGACATTGAGAGATTAAATATCCTCTTTGCCGATGACCCAACTTATGTAGAGATTAGTAAAGCAGATCTTGAAGCACTTGACGCTATTCCTTGCGTTATGGTTGACAAAGATTGGTTTATGATTTTTGACAACTATCAGAACTTTACAGAGCAGTACAATGGTGAGGGTCTGTATTGGAACTACTGGTATCATGTATGGAAAACATTTAGTGTTTCACCATTCTCAAATAATGCATTGTTTATTACAGGTACTCCTGCAATTACTAGTGTTACTGTCACACCTAGTGAAGCTACTGTCAGTGCAGGTGGACAGTTACAGTTGAGTGTTACTGTTGCTACTGAAAACTATGCACCACAGAGTGTTGTTTGGAGTATTGCTACAGAGGGCGCTAAAGCTAGTATTTCAAGTACTGGTATGCTTAAGATTAATAGTGATGCTACATCAGAAACTATTACCGTAAAGGCTACTAGCACATTTGATAGTACTAAGATTGGTGAAGCAACTATTACTATTGCGTAGAGTAAGATTGGCAGGAGAGCTTAATTGCTTTCCTGCTATTATAAAGGTGGTGAAGATATGCAGATACAGCCTAATAGTATTATCAAGTTGTGTAGTGGTGTACCAATAGATAGCAGTTATAAAGATACTATTTATTTTGCAAGCAGGAGTGCGCAGAAAACTTATTTTGATAGTAAAGTTAGCAGGACTATGGATAAGGCAAGCTTTCAGAGAATTAACGGACAGCAGGGTGTTGTGAGAATGGGTGCTAGTGCAGAGAGTATTTATAAATGCAACTATATGATGTTTCAAAATACTAACTATGGCACTAAATGGTTTTATGCTTTTATTACTAATGTTGAGTATGTAAACGATAAAGTTAGTAATGTATATTTTGCTATTGATGTTATGCAGACATGGTTTCTTTTTGACTGTACACTTAAAGAGAGTTTTGTTGAGAGAGAACATAGTATAACAGATAATGTAGGAGATAACATTATTGAAGAAAATCTAGAACTAGGCGAATACAGCTATGGAAATAAACATAACACAGGCTTATTTGATGAATGGGGTATTTTAGTACAATCACCTTATACTATTAATCAAGAGTATAGCGGTGGTAATAAATACGAGGGTGTATCAAGTGGGTGTGTTGCTTTTCTTTTATATGACAATGTATTTCAACAAGGGCAGAATAAAGAAAAAGAGCTTGCAACGTGGCTTGCAGGTATGAATGAAAAAGGTTACACAGATAGTATAGTATCTATTTCAATGTTTCCTAAAAAATTTGGACCAACTGATGGCACTATAAATATGCCTAATACTGCAATAAGAAAAAATTTTAGTATAACAAAACCTGCTCAAAATGGTAATTATGTGCCACGTAATAAAAAGCTCTTAACGTCACCATTTTGCATGATAGGTATGAGTGACGGTGGTAGTCAAATAGCAAATTACAAATATGAGTACTTTACTAATACTGATGGATATTGCCATTTTGATGTGGATTGTGACCCTAATACTTTAACTTTTGTATGCACACCTATTAATTATAATGGTGGTGTAAGTGCTAATCAAAATGCATTAACAATGGATAATTTACCATTATGTAGTTTTGATAGTGATACATTCAAAATATGGTGGGCGCAAAATAAAGTTACAATGACTAGCAGTATAAAACGTACTATTAGTAATGCAGGCAGTCTTGCTATTTTAAATCCTACTACAGCACCATTAGGAGAAATAAAAGTAGTTGATAAAATAAAGGAAAGTGTAGCGGAGTATAAGCAACATGAATTACTACCTAATTATGTAAAAGGTAATGCAGGCAGTGGTATAGGTATTGTAAGAAGCACACAAGATTTTTACTATTTTCAAATACATTTAAAGGAGCAATATGCAAAAGTTATTGATGATTATTTTGACCTATATGGATATGCGACTAAAAGAGTCAAAACACCTAATATATCAAGTAGACCTCATTGGAACTATACTAAAACTATTGGGTGCAATATAGTTTCTATAAATTGTAATAACAATGATGTAACAGCTATTAAAAACATTTTTGACAATGGTATTACATTTTGGAAAAACGCTAGTGAAATAGGAAACTATTCATTAGATAACAGTCCTAATTAGAAAAGAGGTGAGACAGATAATGAGAAAAGAAAGAAAAGCAAAATCAGAAGCTTTCCTGCAAAATCAGAGAACTTACTTACAATATGTAAATAGGTTGACAGAGTTGAGCATTTCGATGTTTGATTGGAAGAATTTACCTAATACTCTTGACGCTAGGTTTTTAGAGTTAACTCTTTTCAATGATGGCATGGCAGTATTTTTTAAAGATGAAGTCATGGGTTATTTAGGATTGCAAGTTATGATTGGTGGTACACTTGATGTCTATAGGATACCTATTACTAGGACAGCCTTTGCACAAAATGGCTATCAAATGAAACTTGACCCTAGCAACAGTGTTATTATCTTTAATAACATGCTTCATACTAACAGTATACTTGATGTGAAGGAAATGAGCAAAAGGTTATATGAGATACAGAGGACTATTGATGTTAACGTGATACAGCAAAAAACACCTAAGATTATTACTTGCACTGAAAATCAGAGGTTGGTTATGAAAAATCTCTACGCACAATATATGGGAAATGAGCCATTCATTTTCGGTGATAAGAATTTAGACTTAAGTGGTATTAAAACACTTGATACTACAAGTCCATATGTTGCTGATAAGTTATATGATTTAAAGACACAGTACTGGAATGAAGCATTAACGTATTTAGGTATTAGTAATGTTAATACTGTGAAGAAAGAAAGAATGATAACTGATGAAGTACAAAGGAATTTAGGCGGTACTATTGCTAGTAGATATTCAAGACTGTTTATGAGACAACAGGCATGTGAGCAGATTAACAGAATGTTTGGGTTAAATATCAGTGTTGATTATCGAGAAGATATGCAAGTGCTTGATACGTTTGACGCTAGTGAAGCTAACTTAAGTAATGAAATTGACATAGGCAAAGGCGGTGATAATAATGAGTAAGTACACAACAGAGGTAAGATTTATCTGCGAGAATAGTGCAGGCTTGACTGAGAGTGAGGGAGCAGACAATGTCGATAGTATTTTAGATAAATGTTGGAACAAGGTTTTTAATTTTGAGTTTCCGATATTTGACGAAAAATATAGAGAGGTCTTGTGCAGGAAAATATTGAAACACTATTATACAAGAGAGATTGCTCATGAAACTGTAGGCAGGTGGAAACTTGCAATGAATGCTAAGCTCAATGAAATTATGCCTTATTACAATCAATTGTATAAAAGTGAGTTACTTGAGTTCAATCCTTTTTATGATGTCGATTTGACTAGGAGTAGAGAGGGTAGCGGTACAAGAGATACAAGTGGTAGTAATACTAGCAATAGAACGAGCAGTAATACAGAGACAAGTAAGAATGAGAGTAAGGATGTAAATAGTGCTAGTGGTACAAGTAATACTAATACTTTAAATAGATTTAGTGATACACCACAAAATAGTATGGATACACAGGGAATTGCTGATAGTGTTCCTTTGACTACAGTTACTAAAGTGAATGAAGAAAATACGACAACTAATAATAGTACTGATACAATTACTGGTAGTGCTAGTAAGAGTGGAAGTGGTACAGAAAATGTTACTGGAAGTAATACAGAAAATATTAATAGTACGGATAAGTATATTGAAACAGTGAGAGGTAAGCAGGGAACGCAGAATTATAGTGAACTATTAAAGAAATTTAGAGAGACTTTTCTCAATATTGATATGTTGATTATTGAGGATTGCAGTGATTGTTTCTTTACTTTATGGTAGAGAGAAAGTGAGGTAGATATGGATAATAATTATGTTGATTTAACACCTTTTAGATTTTGGTGTCAAAAAGTATTACCTTTAGTGTATGACGATGAATTAAGTTATTATGAGTTGTTATGCAAGGTTGTTGACTACTTAAACAAAACAATGCAGGATGTAAGCTTTTTGCATGATGAATTTACAACTCTTAAGAGTTATGTAGACAACTATTTTAATAACCTTGATGTGCAGGAAGAAATTAATAAAAAACTTGATGAAATGGCAAAAGACGGGACATTATCAAATTTCTTTCAAAGCAGAATTGGCATAAGTGTAGACTATTTTGGAGCTATTGGTGACGGAATAACAAATGATACTATGGCATTTAATAGCGCTATTAATTCACTTAAACAAAATGATTGTTTAATTTTAACTGGTGGTAAAAAATATTTAATTGATAACTTAAATATTGATACTGATAATACTATCACTATTAATGGAAATGGCGCAGTACTATTATGTAATAGTGAAAATGGTTTTAATTTTAGATGTGGTCAAGAGTCAAAAATCTTTAATGTTATTTTTGACGGAAACAACAAAGCAGTTACTACTTTAACATCAAAATGTGCAGAAACTATTTTTGATAGTTGTATAATTAAAAATGGTGTGACTAATAATTTAATATTAGAAACTGGTTATTATGCACAAAAAATAATTAATTGTATAGTTGGAAATAATTTATCATACGTTCAAAATAATATTATAATTAACGCTACTGATTGCACAATAATAAATTTAACTTGTATTAATGCTTTATATAAAGCAGTACAAATTATTGGTAACGAAACATATGCTATTAATATTCACTCATGGTGCAATAAAAAATCAACTGGCGGTAAAACTTGCTTTGAAATAAGCGGTTCTTTTAGAGGTAGTCAATTATATTCTGACAGCTATCAAATAGCTTTTTCATTCCTAAATGATTTAAGAACTATTATTATGAGTGAATGCGTCACTGCATTTTATAGCATTGATGAAAGCTATGATACATATGCGCTATTTTTAAATGGTGCTACTAATTTAAAAAATGTAACTATTACTAATAGCTATTTTAATAGCTATAGCGAAGTAAAAAATAACTGTAATTTCACTAATGTAAGATTATACAATTTACAATATAAAAGAAATAGCAATATTTATTCTCCTAATTTTAAAGATATAAATGAAATCTTTTACCACAATATAATTACACCTGCAAGTAGTAATATCAATTTATCTAGTGTAAATTATAGAATAAATGAAGACTCAATACAAATAGTAGGAATTGTTAGAAATAATGGTACTAAATTTAGTACCTCACAAAGCGTAATAAATTTAAACACAAGCGCTTTACAAATATATGGAAATCAATATTTTACTGATGTATTTGGAAAAAATATTAATGCTTATGGTTATTTAACAACTGGTGGCGTTATTGGATTATATCAAGATACAGAGTCAGACACGTTTACTATAAACTTAAATATACCATTAAGAGAAAAATATGCTTTAAGATAATATTAACACCTAGGTATGTGTATAAACTGCCTTATTTTCGTGCGTCACCACTGCACCACAGTGCATGGGGTGTACCGAAAATCCCGACGTTTGAA
>ERZ1024431.52-NODE-52-length-15538-cov-14.850158_pt1 | contig 15538 bp, 24 predicted proteins | sample MGYA00520782_ERZ1024431 | MGnify/ENA primary metagenome ERZ1024431 (study PRJEB33242, sample SAMEA3444288) | Homo sapiens | biome: Host associated; feature: Gastrointestinal tract; material: Stool | place: Uganda | collected 2011-01-01 ...
GCTTGATTACAAAAAATACTTGGAATACGAAGAAGCTTATCAAGAAGTTATTGATGATTGTGATAAAATTATAAATGATGAAATAGATACTTCTAACGATTCAGCTAAAGAGCAATTAAGCACCCATCTTACTAAAAAAACAGAAAAGAAAAAGAGTAAGCCTAAAATACCCGAATACTTACAAAAGCTTTATTAGAATTGGACAAAATATTTTAATAGGTTTGTTCCATTGTATGATAAATATGTATGTTCATGTTGTGGAAAAGCATTGCCACAAGATAAATATTTCCTTGCATACAATGAAGGGAATTTGGGTAGAATAGAAGCTAATGGAAAAATGCACACACATATTTGTATGGATTGTTGTAAAAATTTATATGAATATTTGTTTTATGAAAAAGCAGACAAAGATGGCGAAAAAGCAATGAAATGGCTTTGTAGTTATCTTAATATATATTATGATGATGTTAGTTATTTTAAATCTAAAAAAACGATGGAGGAGAAAGATAGAAAAACTCATATAGTTGAAGAATATATGAGTGTTATTTCTCGTAGTGCTACTTTAAAAGGAAAAGTTTTTTTGGAATCGCCCGATGTTGATGTGAATCAAAACAAAGGGGATTCAAAGGCTGATAAAATAATTAACAGCAATACAGGCAATGTGCCTGAAGATTTAGAAGAAGAATGGAGTAAAGCTGACCTCGAAGCAAAAAGACAAGTTATCAAGATGGTTGGTTACGACCCGTTTTATTTTGAAATTGAAAAAGATAGAAAAATTCTTTATAAAGATTTACTTGGTATGATGGAACAGGGTATGGAGCTTGATGGACTTAAAGTCCAAGCTGCTATTTAGATTGTTCTTTCTTTTAAAAATATTCGTGAATTAAATGAAAAATATAGAAAGAAAAGTGATGAAGACGCTCCTGTTTCAGAATTAAAAGCGTTATCTGAATTAAAGAAGAAAGAGCTCGAAACAATTACAAGCTTTAGTAGAGATAATGGCTTTGGCGAGCGTTACGCTATTAGTAAAGCCAAAGGTGAAAACACATTCTCTGGTATTATGGCTAAGATGAATGAGATGAAGTATGAAAATGCTATTCTTAATATGTACGATGTTGAGACTAGCAAGAGTATTAATCAAGCTGCTGATGCAAGTTTTGCAGCTATTTTCAATCAACTTAGCATGAGTGAAGCGGAAGTGTACAAAACTTGTCAAGATTAGCTTAAAAAATTGCTTTCGTTGCAGAGAGAAAACGCCACCCTCACTGAAAATTTAAGATTGGCTAAACGTGAATTAGCTGAGAAAAAATTAGAAGAAGAAAAACGTCAGTACGACAAAGAAAATGGTGATGATGGCAATAATTGGGGTGGTTATTAATGATTAATGTTATTTTTAATGACTTTAGTTACGAACTGCTTCCAAAAAGAAAAGAAATTTTTGAAAAATATACTAAGATAATTTAGTGGGGAAGAGCAAACCCAACAAGATTTATTGAAGATTTTTTTAAAATATAGTTAACTGATATGCAAAAATATGTTTTGCTGAGTAGTTGGTGCCCTGCAAACTGTGTGTGGCTTATGGGTCGTAACAGTGGTAAATCATTTTTAGCTGCCCCTTTTATGATGGCAAGAGCACTTTTGTTACCAAATACTAATACATATATTATGGCTCCAAGTGGAGGTCAGTCTCAAGAAACATTTTAGAAGATGGAAGATATGGCAAAAGGTAATATCGCTTCTTTGTTAGGAACATCTTCCGTGTTCTTGGATGAATGTGTTAGAGCAAATACTTAGGCTGACCCGTTTGTTCACCCTAAGAGTGGATATACAGTTAGCTTATATAATGGTAGTACAATTAATACGTTAAACAGTGTAATAAAGAACATCGTAGGTATCAGGTAGGAAAACTGCCGTTTCAAAATGAAGCCAAGTTTTATTTTGAGAATATTTGGCTAAAGGCTATTCTCAAGGAGATAAGATGGAAAATAATTATATAGTTTACAAACATACTTGTAAAGATAATGGAAAAGTTTATATTGGATTAACAGGTATGTCTTTAATAGAAAGAACAGGCAATAATGGAGAAGGATATCTTCATAAAAAGAAAAATGGAGATTGGGTTCAACCTCAAATTGCTCGTGCGATTATAAAACATGGATGGGACAATTTCGACCACGAAATTTTGTTTGCTAATCTGACAAAAGAAGAAGCAGATAAAAAAGAAAAAGAAATGATTGATTTTTACGATTCGAGAAATCCACAAAAGGGATATAATACAAGAGAAGGCGGTTCTAATGGACCTTTAAGTGATGAAACTAAGTAGAAGCTTAAAGAAACCATGGAAGGCCGCTACGACGGTGAAAACAATCCTTTTTATGGGAGGAAACATTCTGAAGAGACTAAAGAGGCTATTCGGAAGAAGAATAAAATTCATGCATTAAATAGAGATATATTTGGTGAAAATAATCCCATGTATGGTAGAAAATTAACAGCAGAAGAAATAAAAAAGCGTAGCGAAGCTCAAAAAGGAAAGCACCATTCAGAAGAGTCTAAGAAAAAGATGAGTGAAGCAAGAAAAGAATGGTATAAAAATCATCCTGATTACAAAAGACCCGAAAGAACAGAAGAACACAAAGAAAAGATGAGGCAAGCGATGCTTGGCAGAGAAATAGATGAAGACTGGAAACGAAAAATTGGAGAAGGTCATGCTCCTTATTATTGCATTTGTGTTGAAACAGGAGAAAAATTCCCTTCGTTTGCTGAAGCAGGAAGACAAAAAGGCGTGGATAAAGCTTCTATACAAAGAGTTGTTAGTGGAAAACAAAATACTGCTGGTGGTTTTCATTGGATAAAAGAAATAAAACAATAACATTTTGAAATAATTAGAGGGCAAAATCGGTGGAGTCTAAGTTGTTGAATATGATAATACCGAGTTAATTTATTAGATTGCGAAAGGCTAATAAATAATGTAACGCATAGTGAGTGAATAAATATAATCTCGCCACGAGTGTCCTCCACGTAAGCCAAAGGCGTGAAAATTTATGCTGGACTTATAAGAAATTATAAGAAGTGAAGATAAAAAGCTTCACGATAACAAATCGCAAGTTTCTCAGTCTACGATGAAGCTGGAAAAATCGACAGGACATTCTTTGCTTTGTCTCGTCCTTTTACTGCACAGGATACAAACTTTATTACTGGTGATGGTATTAATACAGATATATATCCAAGACAATTACCGAATAAAAAGTTATTGTTAAGTTCTGCTGAAGGTATTGATAGCGAACTTTTTGACCAATATAAGATGGCATTTGAAAAAATGTTATTAGGAGACCCCAATTATTTCGTGTGTGATATTAGTTGTGAGTTTTCATTACATCCTTTTATGAATGGTAAGCCTATGAAACCCCTGATTACTTAGGATGAAGTTGATAACGCATTTGCTACTAATCCATACAAAGCAGAACGAGAATACAGGAATCGTTTTGATAGAGATGGTGGTGAAGATGTTTTTGTAAAACGTTCAACGATTTTACGAAATAGCTTTGCATACTATCCAGTATATGAAAATGACGGCGAGAAGAAATATATCGTTTGTTACGACCCTGCATCGAAATTAGATAATTCTATTGTTTTAATAGGAGAATTGTTCAGAGATAAAGAAAAGGGTTTAATGTTAAAAATAGTTAATTGTGAGAACTTGATTGAGCTTTTACCTAACGGTGATAAGGCAATAATTCAAAAGCCTCAGCAAATTGAAATGATAAAAGACCTTATTATAAATTATAATAGAGGTGCTTTAGATTATGATAATATTGAGCTTGTCTGTATTGATGCTGGTGCTGGCGGTGGAGGATTTGATATTTCTCAGTTCCTTTTAAATGATTGGGTAGGTTCTGATGGTAAACGTCATTTAGGTCTTATAGACGAAGAAGACCCATATATGAAATTACGCGCAGACGATTATCCTGCAAATATAAGAAAATTGCAGTTATTTAATTTTAAACGTGATAAAGTTCAAGCTTATGAAAGAACTCAAGCTGCAATTAACCAAGGATTAGTAATGTTTCCAAAGAGTTTAAATGCTCGTAACGAGATGGAAATTGAAGAAGTTGCTTCTGATGGAACAACTTCAATAAGATATGAAAAGGTTTCGTTTGATGAAATGAACTCTTTGATATAGATTGATTTAACTAAAGAAGAGTTAGTTGGTATGCAAAAGCAAAAAAGACCAAACGGTACGATTGTTTTTGAACTTTCACCTGACGCCAAGCAAAAAAATATGCATGATGACCGAGTTGACTGTGTAGCAATGATGTGTAATCATTTGATGGAATTGCGCGCTAAAGAAGTGTTGGAGTTGGAAGAAAAACCTAAGACGGAATTTAAAGAAATGTTTGCAAAACAAAAGAGTGCAAACAAAAGTAATAGTTCTAATCCTTTCAACGGATTAGGACAGGTAAATCCACTTTCCACTAAATATAGGAGAGGTGGAAGGTTTGGTTGATATTAATGATTAATATAAGAAGAAAGGAGGAGTAGGATTTTGTTAAAAATAAATAACGGGGTAATTTCATTAACTCGTGGAGATGATTGCACAATAGATTTACAGATTTATACTCCTGATAATTAGGAATACAGTCCAAGAGAAGGAGAAAAAGCAAGGTTTACAGTTAGAAAGCATCCTTTGTACAATAATGCTACTCCTCCTTTAATCGAAAAAGATTTTGAATTTGTTGAGCTTGAAAGCACTTCTAAGAATGAAAAAGATGAAGAAAAGACGAAAGTTTGGCGAATTAAAATTAAAGGAATTGATACGAAATTTCTAACATACGGAGGATATTTGTACGACGTATAGTTTTGTGATATAAAAGGAAATATAACCACTGTTTGCAAAGGCAAATTTATATTGACATATGAAATTGGGTAATACTCCTTATTAAAAGAAATGAAAGGAGAGTTTTAATTACGATGGTAAGAAGAGATTATAGTGGAATGACACTGATAACGCCTGATTCTCCTAATTATAATAGAGGAGTATTATATGGTGTATTAAATGCTGGAATTGAAGAAGTTCCCGCGAAAGATATGAAGCTTAAAGATTTAAAAGATGTAAAGATATCTGAAAGCGGAGTAGAAGACAAAGATATTCTTATGTATAATAAAGAGAATGAAGCATGGGAAAATAAGAATATGGATAAGTATTTGGAAGATAACTTAGTAGACGGTGGTGGAGTCCCACGGTTTTAAGGAATCTTTTTCAAATAGATAGCTATTTAATTATAGCAGATTAAAATATTTTGCAAAACATTTTAATTAAGTAAATGGGAGGTGTAAAGACAAGAATGGCTGATATTAATAAGCTGCAAACGCTTATTCAACTGCGTCGTGGTTTTCAGGCACAGTGGGATGCAGTGGCTAACACCTATGTTCCTAAAGCTGGTGAACCTTGTGTAACTCTTGATGGTAAAAACAAGGGTCAGATTAAGATTGGTGATGGTATTTCTACATGGGGAGAGCTCAAGTATGTTGGTGTCAATGAAGGTGCAATGCATTTTATTGGTACTGTTGCTACGAAGGCTGAACTGCCTGAAAGTGCTGAAACTGGTGATATCTATCAGGTAACTGAAGATAGTAAGCTGTATATTTGGGATGGTGATAGCTGGGAGATTTTCCATGCTGTTGACCTGAGCAATTATTACACCAAAGAAGAGACCTCTAATCTTGTAAAGGTTGAAATTGGCAAGGTTGAGGAAAAAGTAACTGCCAACACCAACAAACTCAATGAAGTTGAGACTAAAGTTGGAGAGGTAGAAACTAAAGTTAATGAGACTAATACTAAGCTTGAAAATCTTGGTACAGAGCTTGCGAAAGATTATGCTCTGAAGAGTGACCTTGATGTTATTAAGGTTTATGGTGATACTGCTTCTGACACTTCCATGGAAGTTGATGGATAGAAGTATGATACTGCCAGTGAAGCTATTGCTGCTGTAAGTGATGGTGGTACGATTAAGTTAAGCGGTGGACTTGGTACGGATGAAGTTATCAATGCTGATAAGAAATTTACTCTTGATATGAACAATGCTGTTATTGTTGATAATGAGAAGACCCCTGTTAATGTTGGTATTAATGGTGCTTTGACTCTCACTGGTAACGGTAGTGTCGAATGTAATAAGAATGGCAAACCCGCTATTAATAACAATGGTAACTTGACTATTGAGAATGGTAGTTATACTCGCAGTGTTGATGAAAAAGGTAATTCTTATTACACCATGGTTAACCATGGTAACATCGTAATTAACGATGGTATTTTCCAAGCTCCTCGGATTATTTCGAGCATGATTTCTAATGGTTATTGGGATTACGCACAGGATTATAAAGCTGGTGAAATGGCTGAATATCCTGAGTTGACTATTAATGGTGGTACATTTATTAATGCTTTCTATGTTATCAAGAATGATGACAATGGTAAGCTTTACATTAATGGTGGTAACTTCTATGGTACTATTTTCAATAATGGTTACGAGATGGTTGTTAAAGGTGGTAACTTCAAGGTTACTGATGGTACTTACAACATTGGTATGCGCAAGCTGAATGATGTAATGAACTCTGGTAAGTTGCTTATTGAGGGTGGTACATTTGATAGCAATGGTGAAGTTAACTTTAAGCATAATGGTGGTGGCGAAGAGCCCGAAGTAGTTATTAAGGGCGGTAAGTTCAGTGCTATTGTACCTGAGAAATACATTGCAGAGGGCTATGAACAGAAATATGTTGATGGCTATTATGTTGTAAGTGCGAAAGCTTAAGGAAGGAGGATGACTAATGTTTAAGTTAGCGTATGTAGACAAGAACAAGATTGAAAACAGCATTGCACAGCAAGTCATCCCCGAAGAGAGCTTGATTGTGACAAACAGTGAGGCGAAGAACGCTGAACTGAGCTACTATGATGAAAAAGGTAATTTAAAGAGCATTGTAAAGAAGACTCAATTTGAGAGTCTTGCAGAGGCTCAATACTGGATTGCTAAATATGGTAACTACGAAGGTGAGACCATATCTGTACTTGAGAATGGTAAATGGAACACATACACTGTCAATAAAGATAGTGACATGAATCAGATAGTTTATCAACAGGATATGGTTTCTCTGTTGGACGATTTAATTATTGATGGTGGCGGTGCTCCTGAAGCCTAATGACTGAGGAAGGGAGGACTACCAATGGCAAAAGTGATTAACGCAACACTTCGTTTAAGAAGGGACAATGATTACAACTATGAAAAGGTTGGTAATAGTTTTATTCCTGCTTTTGGTGAAGTTTGTTTAGTAGATACCGCAAGAAGTGGTCTGAGAGTTAGAGTTGGTGATGGTAAGAGTAATTATAATAATCTTGAGTATGCCGACGATATTTTTGTAAAAGCTTATTTTAATAAAGAAGATGAAAAATTTTACAAAGATGTAGAATTTTCAGAACTTTTAAGCGGTAATACAAATAGAATTTACATTGATTTAAACAATGGAAATACTATTTATTATTTTAATGGTGAACAATATGTGGTTGTTGGCGCAGGGATTCTCCCCACCGCTTCTGCTACAATTGCTGGTGTCATGAAATTATATAATGTCACTGGTGATAACGTTGATGGCACTATGACACAAAAAGCCATCACTGACGAATTGAATCAAAAATTTGAGATGAAAGTTAATCAAGATGATGAATCTCTTATTTTTGCAAATAATCTGTAAAAGATTTTTATTTTTAGATATACGGAGGAATTAAATTATGGCTATTTTTGACCCTAAGAATCTGCCTGTTATTAGTAAGCTGACAATTGGTGATAAGACTTATTATCTTAAGGATGCTGAAGCCCGTGAACTGCTTGCCAAGCTTGGTACTGCTGCCCAGAAGGATGTTGCTGCTGGTGTTAGCGCTGACGAGCAGGGTCTTGTAACTGGCGCTCAGGTGCAGGCTGCTATTGCTGGTATTTCTGGCTCTATGCACTTCCGTGGCGTATTTACTTCTCTTGATGATGTTACTGACCCCGCTGCTGGCGATGTGGTAATCATTGGTGTTAAGGAGTATGTATATGGTGGTGAACCTGCTTCTTGGCATGAGCTTGGCGATGAGAGCATTTATGCTTTGAAGACTGTCACTATTGGTACTCAGAATCTTTCTGCTAATATCAACCTTGATACTCTTGCTACCGATATGGGTCTTGGCAATCTTGCTAAGAAGGACTCTGCCACTGGTACTGTTGCTGGTCAGACCATTACTGGCTTGAAGGCCAAGGGTAACGCTGCTGGCTCTATTGCTGTTGCTCTTACTCAGACTTCTACTGCTGCTACTTTGACCAAGAGTGACTATACACCTTCAGGCGATGTAGCGGGTTCTGTTACTGCTGCTGGTACTGTTTCTATTGCTAAGGATGCTGAGAACGGTACTCAGATTTCTGGCTCTGTTTCTGCTCCTACTGTAACTGTTACTCCTGCTACCGACACTATTAAAAAGGTTACTTCTGTTGGTACTCTGCCCACTAAGGCTGCTGACACTTTTTCTCCCAATGGTGATGATACCTTTACCGCTGGTTCTCAGGCTGCTTGGAGTGCTGATGTTGATGAAAAGAGCGAGACTCTGAGCTTCTCCTTTACCGCTAATACTCTTCCCACCTTTGTTCAGGGTGCCAAGGCTTCTTACACAGAAGGCGCTTTTGATGGTGGTACGCTTCCTGAACTGGCTGCTACTGGTACTACTGTTGTTACTGGTATTACTAAGGCCGAGGCTTCTGCTCCTACCTTTACTGGTGATAAGTTTGCTGCTTCCTTTACTGGTACTTCTGCTAATATTACTGCTACCTTTACCGGTGATAAGACTTCTGTTGTTTCTGGTGTTAACTATGATAAGGCTGGTGTTGATGCCGATAAGACCAAGTTTACTGCTGGTGCAATTGAACTTGATGTTGATGATGTCGTTGTTGCTGCTAAGGAAGTTACTGTTCAGTAATTTTAATTCAAATAGATTAGTTATTGTAGAGTAATTTAATTTGATTAATTCAGGGAGGGTCTGAACAGGCCCTCTCTGTTTAATTAAAGAAAGGTGGTGATAAAATGGGTAGAGCACAAATAAAAGATGGAGAAAGATTGCCAGATAACACGCGAGATTTAGTTTCTGAAGTTCGACCTGATTTAATTAAATTTTTCAAGGATAAAAAATTAGCTGCTAAAAGAGGAATAAATTCAAAAGAAAAAACATGGTTTAAATGCCCTGACTGTGGAGAAGAGGAATTTACATCTATTAGAACTTTTTGTAAAAGAGCTCATCCATGTAAAAATTGTCGAGACAAGGGGCTTTCACTTCCAAACAAGATGTTAAGAGCTTTATTTAGGTAGGTTAAAAATAATTTCAAAGAAAGCAAATTAGAATGGAATCCTAAATGGGCGAAATTATATCGTTATGATGGTTATTTAAAAACATTTGATAATAAAGATATAGCGGTAGAGATGAATGGAAGACAACACTATGAAGTTGTAAAAAATTGGTGGCAAAATGGATTTGAGCATGACCAAGAAAAAATTAAATTAGCGAAAGAAAATAAAGTAGAATTAATTATAATAGATTGTAAAGAAAGTAGATTTGAATATATAAAGAAAAACATTTTAAAAAGTAAATTAAATCAATATATTGATTTTGATAAAGTTGATTGGGTAAAAATTATGGAATAGAGTTCTAAATCTATAATGAAAGAAGTCGCTGACTATTTTAATTCTGGTATGACTACTGGAGAAATAAGGAAAGAAACAGGTTTTGATTATCATACAATTCGAACAGCATTGTAGAATGCTACTGAAATTGGATGGTGCAATTATAGCGCACAAGTAGAAAAAGAGAAGAAAATGAAATTAGTTGAAGTAGCTGACTTACAAGAAAATAATTCTTTTCGAATGCTTTGTGTAAATGAAGTTTGTAGATATTTTAAAGAAAAATATAATATTGGTTTATATCCACGGATAATTAAGAAAAGGATAGAAGAAAAAGGCGAGGAATGGCAGAAAGAAAATCCTTACCATGATAGATTTATTTTTAGATATATTGACAAAGCAGTAAAAGCAAACGATTGATAACTCTCAAATTAATTGTTTGCAAACGATGAGAGGGTTTACAAATAATTAACAAACACCGAGAGAGAAAATTTTATCTCTCTCGGTTTTTAAAAATCACTTCCCGAATAAAAACAATTTTTTAATTACATATATTAAAGCAAAAAGAGCTGTATTTATGAAATCTAATCATTTAGATTTTGTAAATATGCTCTTTTTGTGTTATGTGCAATTTTGTAACGTAACATGAAAAAAGTATAAAAAATTAGCCCGACCAATTAACAACATTGGTTAGGTTTTTAATTTGTCCACGATGTACAGGTGGATAAATTTGGAAAACATTAGAAAGGAGACAATAATGGCTAATATTAGTAAAATTAAACTTCCTAATGTAACCGACCCGTATCAATTAGTGGATAGTACCGCTTTACACAGTGATGATATAAATACCACAGTAACAAGTACTTCTACTGAAAAGGTCGGCTCTGCAAGTGCAGTAAAACAAGCTTATGATAAGGGTGTGGAAGCTTATAATCATGCTGATTCTCTTTTTGAATAGCTTGGTAGTTTCCTTACTTTTAAGGGAACAAAGACAACTGCTGCTGAAATTAAAGCTTTGACTTCAGCAAGGGTTGGAGATGTGTGGCTTGAAACCACTGGACATTCAGAATGGATTTGTATTAAAGCCATTAATGGAACTGCTAGTGCAAGTTCTTGGGAGGAGTTAGGTATTGAGATTAGTGCTGCAAGTACTACTCATACCCATACTATTACAAGAACAACTGGAACTGTAAGTAAAGTTAAAACTACTGGCTCTGTAACCGCTGGTAAAGCAGCTACTTTTACGCAGGGGAAGGACACTTTTAATGCTGGTTCGGCAAGTACATGGGCTTTTACTTTTAGTAATGATACTACTAATTGTAGTTTGACTATTAGTGGAGCAAATAGTAAAGTGCCTAGTTATACGCAAGGTACTGATACTTTTAATGGTGGAAGTCCAACTGGGGTAACTTTACCTACTTTTGATAGCGTAGATGTTGTTACAAGTGTTGATGCTTCTACAAGTGCTCCTGTAGGTTAAGGAAAGGAGGATGTAAATGGCAAATTATAATTTGAACAAAATTATTTATAATGGAAATACTTATAAATTACAAGACCAGACCGCACAAGATGCTTTGGGTCAATTAACGAATGATGTTGATACTTTAAATAGTACATCCTTCCTGACTTACAAAGATAACACTCATACAGAAGCTCAAATTAAAGCGCTCACTTCGGCTAAAGTTGGTGATTTTTATATTGCTTCTGATACTGGAACGGCTTATGTTTGTATTAAAGCTGTAACTGGTACAGCGAGTGCTTCTTCATGGGAAAAAGCTGGTTCAAGTACAGATGTAACGAATTTTGTTACCGCTCATGATACTACTGGTGGAGTAACTGAAACAGTACCAGAGACTTTTGATGGTCATACAGTTAGTGAGTTTGTTCTTAAGACAAATGTTGTCAATAATTTGACTTCTACGAGCACAGATGTTCCTTTGAGCGCTTCTCAGGGTAAGGCTTTGAATGATAAGGTTACTACCGCTTAGACCACTGCTGATAGTGCAAATACTAAAGCCACTTCTTTGGAAAGTACTGTAAGCACTCTTAGTTCTGATAATACCACAAACAAAAACAACATTACAAGTTTAACTAATAATAAGTTAAACAAGTCTGGTGGTACGATGACAGGTATTTTAACAGCTCAAAATAATACGAGCTATACGACCAAACAGGTTAGAAATATTTATATTTCTACATCTTCTCCCAGCGGTGGTTCAAACGGAGATATTTGGATTAAATACTCGTAAGGAGAAATAAATGCGTAAATTTGAAGTCCCATATAATTTTGATATGAGATTATTAAATTAGTTAAAAGAGTCTGAATTTAAAGAGAATATCTCTTGTATTTATCTTCCTTGCTTTTATTTAGATGGAAACAATTCAAGAAAGAATTTAATTTTTGAAGAAAAATATCCTAAAACTTGGGAGGAATATAAAGAACATTTGTTAAAAATTTTTGAAGTTGCTAATCCTGCTGTTTTATTTTAGGAAGGAACTGATTTTAAAATTATAGAAAAATATTATAATTTAGGAGTCAGATTTTTTTATTTAACGAACGACGAATTAGCAAGACAAATCAAAAACAAATATGAAGATGTAAAACTTATTTTGTCAATCACTCGATGCATAACAGATGATGAATTACAAAATAGCGATTTATCTATGTATGATAAGATAGTTTTACCTTTTAGATATTGTAGGTCAATACAACTTTTTGAAAAATTACCAAAATATAAAAAGTATATTCTTTTGGTAAATTCGCATTGCCTTTATAATTGTAATCGTTGTAAGGCACACTGGCATTTAACAGCTAATAATTTAGAAGAATTTATTCAAAAAGAACAGAAATTGACAAAAGGGTATTGTTGTAATGTTGATTCAGAGGAAAGAGCTTATATTCCTCCTCGTGATTTAAAATATTTTGACGAATATATTTCTGATTACAAACTAGTTGACAGATTAGAATGTACAGAAATAATTATGGAATATTTTGTAAATTACAATACCGACATTTACAGACCAAGTAAAGATATATCTTGGTACAAATTAAAAATAGAGGAGGTATAAAATGGCAACGTATGATATTACTTCTTCTGTGCCTTCCTCGATTAAAACTGGTGATATATTAAATTGTCCTTATAGTGGAAGTAAAAAAACTCTTACATTACCCAAAGGATAGTACAAATTGGAATGCTGGGGAGCACAAGGAGGTTATCGAAGTAGTTCAACTTACGGTGGTAAAGGTGGATATTCAGTTGGTACAATAACATTATCATCATCTACCACGGTATATTTATATTCTGGTGGTTCTGGTAATACTGGTGGTACTAGCGGTGGTTTTAATGGCGGAGGTTCTAGGGTTTCTTATAATGGAGGAGGAGGAGCTTCTGATATTCGTATTGGCAGTGACAGCTTGTATGCAAGAGTAATTGTTGCTGGTGGCGGAGGTTCTGACGGTGCGACTAACAAAACTGGTTTATATGGTGGCGGAACATCTGGTGGTACTGCTTCATAGAACTTCGGTTCTGGTGGCGGCGGAGGTACGCAAACCGCTGGTGGAACTGGTGGTAATAATAACGCAGGAACTTTTGGACAAGGTGGACAGGGATTGTCACGCTTTAGTGGTTATGCTGGTGCGGGAGGCGGCGGCTGGTATGGCGGCGGTGGTTCCTATCCTGATACTTCTGGTGATGATGACCGTGGTGGTGGAGGCGGCTCAGGTTTTGTTTGGACTGGCTCCAATGCTCCAAGTGGTTATTTATTAGGAAGTTCTTATTATTTAACTAGTGCAAGTACTGTAGCTGGCAACACAAGCTTTACAAGTACTTCTGGTTCTACTGAAACTGGACATTCTGGAGATGGATATGTTAGAATTACCGCAATTAAAGTGGAATCAATTAATATGCCCGTTAATATTGGTGGAACTTGGAAAAATGGTTCTGAGGTTTATGCTAATATTGGAGGAACGTGGAAAACAGCACAAGCTATCTATGTTAACATTAATGGAACGTGGAAATAGCAATCATAAATAAAATAATAAATTATTATTAAGAAAGGAGTGGTAAGATGGCTGCATACAACAAAGTGTTGAAGAGTTATGATGGTACTGATATTTATTATCCTATTACCAAGGCATCTAATGTTGTACTTGATGATAACACGACAGTACAAGCTTCTATGCCAACTGTAACTCTTAATGGTACAAAAACTACGACAGTCGGTATTTATGCTCCTACAAGTTCTGGTACAAAGGGACAAGTTTTGACCAGTAATGGAAGTGGAGCACCTGTTTGGGCTGCTGCAAGTACGGGTCCTGACATTCAGGTTAGCTCGACCCAACCTTCAAGTCAGAAGAGCGGAGATTTTTGGTATCAAGTAGTTTAATTACTGATATAAATACGACTTAATAATAACAATTTAATATTACTTTGAAATTACTATAATTAAATGTAATTCTACTTTCGTTTATTATGGGCGTTTACACGAGATTATATTTATTTATAGAGAAAGGAGTGACAGCTTTTAATGATAGTTAGGAAAGAAAAAGTAGTCTTTACCGCTGGTGGAGAACGTGAGTTTCATGTTCCTGCTTCAGTTAGCATGGTTAAACTTGAGGTTAAGTCTGGAAGTGTAAAAGTTGAAGGACGATTAACAAAAGAGAGTGATTATGTTTAGATTTCAGGTGTTAAAGCCGATTTAACTAAGTCAGCGGTCGCTCCCTAGGGAATTACTTCTTTCGAAGTTGCACGGTATTATCAAATACGTTTATCTTATAGCGGTACTGACCCAGTAATTAGCGTAATGTTATAAGGGAGGGCTGAATTATGGCAAATGAAGCTATCTCTAATATTGCTTTACTGTATAGTATGGCGGCGCTATCAGGTGAAGGTGGTTCAGGTGGTGGAAGTGGTGGAACTGTATCCGTAAAGGTTCATGCTACATATACAATAGAATCTACTGAAGAAGCGCGAGTAGAAAACGTAGGTACAGAGAAAGATGTACAACTTGATTTTTATATTCCTAGGGGATTAGATGGAAAATCCTCTTAGTGGTACATTTCTGATGGCAAACCTCGGTCTGCTGTAGAAGGAAGTACAGACGGAGATTTAATTTTATATACTACAGGTGATGTTTATAAAGTAATAAATGGAGCACCCGTAGACCAGCATCTCAGCTTAAATGCAGGACAAAGTGATGGTCCATATACCTATGCTGTAAAAGCTGGATTTAAAGGAAGTGAAGAAAAATTCCAAGAGCTCTGGTTAGCATCGTTAAACAGTGGATATACCAATTCCATACTGGACGGTGGCGAAAGCGGTTTCTCTGAATTTAATGTTTAGAATGATGGCGGTGAAGGAGACAGCAAGACTCATCATCTCAGAGTAGATGGAATAAACGAACTGGACGATTGATAAGTGACTGTGTAATTGTTCAATGAAGACATGGAGTACAGATAAGTACAGTTTTGGAGTTTGAGAACAATAAGCACGAATCTTTCGACAAGCAAATATTTACGAATTGAGTAAGAATAGTCGAACATTCTTAACATAGGTTAAGAATTAAAAACGTGATTTTATTTGGTCATAGACCACAAGATATAGGGGTGTTAATTTTACAACAACACCATATATGGTAGTCATCGTGTTCGACGATTTCTTACTCAAAAATATTTGTATTATTATTTATAAACCTATGAATATAGTAGGTTTGTTTGTGTATTTTTATACACGCAAAGCCCATTACACAGGGGCTTTAATATTAATGGGAGACCTCCAATTATGCAAGAAATCTTGCAGAAATAGGGCATGATTGGGGGTAAATAGATGCGTTTTCGTTGCAGGAAAACGCC
>ERZ1024431.54-NODE-54-length-15038-cov-10.396249_pt1 | contig 15038 bp, 22 predicted proteins | sample MGYA00520782_ERZ1024431 | MGnify/ENA primary metagenome ERZ1024431 (study PRJEB33242, sample SAMEA3444288) | Homo sapiens | biome: Host associated; feature: Gastrointestinal tract; material: Stool | place: Uganda | collected 2011-01-01 ...
TCCTTTCGGAGGATTTTTGATAAAAAACCGTTTTCAAGGAGCTCATTCTGCAAATCGCCAAACAATTTTTCTACGTCTCCATCTTCTCCGTCGAAATACTCATCCAGAAGCGCGTATACCTTTGCCATCTGCTTTTCCTTTTGATCCGCATTTTTGTAGTCAAATCCATACTCATCTGCGTGATATTTTTGCAATCCGGCCAGAAGGAGCTCTGGCAAAAGCAGAAGAATCTTCTCAATGGACTCCATGTTTCCATTTTCTTCTCCAAGGGAGACCAGTTTTTTGATAATCCCGTTCTTTACAGTTGCCTCATACCCATATTTAATATTGAACTCTTTTTTTCCGATTTTAATTGTGGTCATATTTCTCCCTTTCCCCCATACTCATTATGGGAAAGGGGCGCCCCGAAGAGCGCCCGCTCATTTATAAATAATTTTCAACTTCCGGTGAAGCCGTAACAGAATTATAGTCAGTCACTTCGGCCTCACCACCATAGAGTGACTGACTATTTATTCCCCCGGTGTAAATTCCACCTTTGCATCCATTCCCTTATAATCCTCGATCGTAAGATTCATTTCTACCGTAAGGAGCTCATTTTGATTGAACTCCGGCTGCGGAATTTGCTCCGGCGGCTGTGCGATAACAAAAAATGCATCTTCGAATCCCGGGACGATTGTTTCAAACCACATGCGTTTTCCACCAGAAAGCGCTTTGTACGCGGCTATAAGTGCCACCCACTCTTTCTTTGTGTCATCCGTTAAGTTTACCGTTACAGGGAAAGATCCTCCAGTGTCTGCTCTTCCCTTTATATACTTCGTGATTTCATCCTCCAACGCAGACGCATCAATCTGCTCTGGCTCTACAGTAATTCCTGCAATCGTATTAATTCTCGTCAGTTGTTTGAAACTCGTCGGTTTTGCCCCAGCTGTTGCTTCCGTTCCGTATCCGAACGTAATTCCAAGCGTGGAGACTCCTGCTGCTGCCATACATATACCTCCTTAATTGCACAAAAAAAGAAGAGACCCTTCTCTTCTTTCGTATTTACAATATGTCGTTTGCTCCTATTACTCGGCTAAATCTCGCCGTGCTTCTGTATGTATCCCCTGTATCTCCAAATTCCGGCATTGACGTAATTTGAAATCTCATTTTTTTGAATTCATCAGCCACAATCGACATAACTCTTTTTGCGTCGCTCTGGCTGGTGTTTGTGGTTATGTCCACTTGGAATGTTTCTCGGATTCCGTTTACGGACACCCCTTCCAGGTCAGCCCCCATCTCAGCCCCAGGCATCTCGTGAATATAAATTGTCGGGAACGTTGCTTTCGCAGCCGCTTTGGAAATATTTGTCAGGTATGCGTTTGGATATTTCACTTTGATTTTTTCTTCAGCTCTCGATTTGATAACAGAGAAAATCTTCGTTCCCAAATCAAAGGCCCATTGATTATCGCTCGTCATTACCCAAACACCTCTCTTGCCACTTCTGTGATTGCCTGCATTAATTCCATTCCGGTCTCATACATAAATGGCCTGGATGGCATACCCTTTGTCCAATGCCATTCACCATCCCGGAAATAGAACCACCCCTTTTCACCATGGTCATTCACATCGTATTTCCAGCCAGAAATCGAAGTATCTGGATGTGGATGCTGCGCTCCGACAGTCCCTGTTCCGAACTCAACAAACTTCGCCCATGGACAGTCTGTGTAAATTATCCATGAAGCGCCGTCTTTAACAACGGCACCCGGTTCGCTGTTGATACTTCCAAGAAGTTCACCGGTATAAACAGCGTCATAGCTTGCAATTTTCATTTTTGCAATCTCTACGCCCTTTTCAGCCAGCTTCCCGGCCAGTAATCGGCATTTCTCTATAAGTTCCTGTTTGTAATCTTCCAATTCACGGATAGCTTTTTTTACGGAATCATCTGACAATTCCATTGATATTTTTTTCTTTCCCATATTTTACTTTACTGTCTTTTGAAGCAGATACAAATCCACAGTCAGGCCCTCGTCAGCTACGCCCTTAACCGTGTAATCCGCTGATGTGGGCTCTGGAAGATTGTCTGTGTCAAATTCTACCTCTGACTTCTTCCAGACCAGATCTCCGGCTTTTAGCGGCAAATATCCTTTGTCCGTAACGATCTGCACATAGGTGCTTGAATCATCAATACCGAACTCTTTCACCAATACTTCGCTCAACTTATTGCTGATATTAGCACAGAACTCCTTCGGATCTGAATATCCGATTTTTTCATCGGCAATCAGTGGAATCTTATTCCCATCACCATCCACGTAGTACTTGATTTCTCCATCATCGTCCCTTTCGTAAATGGTGACTCTCTGGCCGTGCCGGGAATATTTCATCCTCTGCTTATTGATGTCAAGCATCCTTTTTTACCTGCTTATAAATCTGGTTCACTCCTGTGCTGGCAAGGCCGCTTACAATTCCGACCGCAATAGCAGTCATGATGTCGCTTGCAGGGAACTCCGGCATAACATACAATCCAACCACTCCCAGGATGCCGCCTGCCACTCCTACGATTACCGGGATCAGATTATCCTTTACATTCTCCATAGCCTTTGCTCCAAGGCCGATCAGATAGCAAATCACAATGATTGCCAGAGATGTTCCAATCTGCATGATATCCATAATTACGCCTCCTTATGCTCATTCAGACGCTCTTCCAAACCATCCAGCCGGTGGTGTGCCGACTTTACGCTCTCCTCTACCTTTACAATTCTCCCATCATGGGAATTAATTTCCTTTCTCATTTCGGAAACCTCGTTCTTTATATCGGTAGTGTTGTTGGAAATAGCATCTAATTTCATGTTGATACGTGTGTTTTCTTTTACGCGCTCCTCAATTTCCTTTGTGTCTGTCCGCTTTTCGCTTCTCAGACTTTTAAAGACGGAAAAAACAAGTGATAACACGCTTATAATGATTGCTACCGACGATTCCATCGACACATCATATACCGCCTTTCTTTCTTATTTACGCACAGCCCACCGCCGTCTAAAGTGCGCCCCTGCTATCAATTCCCATCCTCACGAAATTGATAACGCACAATCTTCTAAAAAATTTTCACAAACGGGAATACCCCGGCGAAAAGACTGTCACGATCCTTCCAGTTCCTGCTTACTCCATTCTCTGTATAGGACGCCATAAAATCCTCTCCCGCCTGGGAATGGTCATACACAGCCAGATTTACGATTACTCCCTCGTATTTCTTCATATCCTCGTCAATCCGTTCCTGCGTATAGCTTTCCGGGTAATCTCGCCTGTTTATTACTTCCTGTGTCGCCTGGTCAATTAGTTGTTGAATCCTCGGATTATCTTCCTTATGGTCGAACACGGTCTTGTCGGCACCGTCCGATTCCTCAATATGAAATTGGCCGAGCCGGATTTTTACCTGCTCCAAAATCGTATATACCATAAGAAATCTCCCTAAAGTTCAAACAGATTAATGAAATATTCTTTCAGCGAAGCCCCGGTCATTTCTTCATACCCAGGCACATCATTCTCAGCTGCAAGAGCCTTAAGCGCATCGGTGCTCATTCTGTTGATTTCCGTCTTTGTAAATGGCTTCTCAAAAGGCAAAGAGGCGTGTTCTGCCGCCTCTTCGATCTCTTCTCCCGGAAGATACCATTTCCCTTTGTATTTAACTTTGTAGTCAAATTTCATTGGGATTCCCTCCTTAGTAGCACTTGATTACATAAGTGCTGTCCATTCTCTCATAGGACGGAAGAACAATCTCGGAAACCGTTGTCTTTGTATGAACCGGGTCACTTGTAGTCGTTACAGCTACCGCAACTCCTGTATTTACGATAGATACATCCGCCTCTCCGCTTCCCATAAGGGTTCTCTCTTCCGGTGTAGTTCCATACCAGGTATTTCCCAGCGCTCCGTCCGGGATCAATGTTGCAAATCCATCCGGATAGAATTTTGCAGCTGTACCGTCCTCTTTCTTGTACTGCTTAGAGTACACGATGATTCTGATTCCAAGCTCATTAGAAAATACTTCCTTTACCCGGTTGTCATTCATGAACACGGTCGCTGTGGTGTTCTGAGCCAGAATTGCGGACTTGATCTTTGCGTTCTGCTTCAGATAGTCCATAGTCTTTCTGGACACAATCATAATGGACGGGCGCTCACCAGTTTCTGCTTCTACTGCATCCAGTGCTGTTGCAATATCATCCATCGGGTCAGAATTCGTAGTGTCTGACCACTTGTCAGTATCGGTTGTAAGACTGGCAAAGTTCTTTGTCTTGTATGTGCTGTTCGGGTCGTAGTTGTAGGCATAGGTTACTCCATTTGCTTCAATGGAAATCTTCGGAGATCCGTCGCTCGGTGCCAGGAGCTGCATAATCATTCTTTCCGGAACAACGTTCGCTCCATCAACCAGGGTATTGGCATCGTCAAAGATTCTGCCAAGAACCTCCGCTGCGTATGGATCCGTGCTGTCCTTAACCCTCATGATTTCCTGCTCGTCTGCTTCTTTTACCAGCATGGACTCCCTGAAGAATGCCATTTCTGTTTCTGTCAGCTTGAATCCTTCACGGCTTCTCAGAGTGGACACTGCGTCGAAATTGGACGGTGCCAGGGATACCGGCAGTCCTTTGGAAGTCTTGATCCATTTCAGGTCAAGTCCCATTTTCTTTTTTGCCGGGAACAGTCCGGCGCCAAGGTACGCAATCCGGTTGCTTGCCACTTCAGTATTGACAAGCGCAATCGCCTTTGATGTATAAGCATCTCTAATGTTCATTATTTCCTCGCTTTCTACCGATAGTTTTTACGGCAATTATTCAAACACGATAAGGGGCAGTGCTGTTTTCACTGCTGCCGCAATCGTAATTCCTGCATTTGCGTTCGCATTTGCTTCATTTATGCAAGCAAATGCCTTTACGATTGTTCCATTCGGGTTGGAATCGTATACGTCTGTCAGCAAAATTCCAACAGCAGTTCCTTCAGAAGATCCCGCATTTACCTTTTTCCCGGTAGCATCAATCGGATTTCCAGCTTTGCAAACGTTATTTGTAAAGGCACTGTCGTCAAGCTTGATTTCCTCGAACAGTTCTCCACCAAGCCGCCTTTTCAGAATTTCTTTCTGCGTGGTCACAGTTGACTCTTTAAACTTCATTTTTTCCTCCTTACTACTTCAAGTAACTTTCTACAATAGATTCAGCCGCTTTATTGGAACCCGATAAGGTCTTTCCAATTGCCTCGGCTGTTTTTTCAGCATCCGTTTTTTTATCTCCTCCTGCTCCTCCTCCGTTCGGATTCGCCTGACTACCAGCAATTTCCTGCTCCTTTGCCTGTGCAGCAGCAGTTTCTTTGTCTGACATAATTTTCCCAAGTTCAGCGTAGTCAAGGCTACCATCATCTTTCACAACCGCTTTGGCCTGTTCAGCGGTAATCTTGAAATTGGTCATTGCAGCCTCTCTCTGATCTCTGATGGCGTTGTTCTTCTGTAAGTCAGCAATTGTCTTATTTGCTTCTTCCAGCGCCTTGTTGACCTTTTCAACCTCAGAAAGATTACCGGCCTCCAAGTCATCAATTCTTTTCTGAAGATCCGCCGCTTTTTCCGCATCTGCTTTATAAGCCTTTGTTTTTTCTTTTTCCTTTGCCAGCTCACCATTGCTCTGATTTAACAGGTTCGTGATCTGATCATCCGTCGCATCCGGAAAAAGCTTTAAAATTTGTTCTCTTGTCATAAAAATTACCTCCATTACTCACGCTTTTGATATCGCAGGTCGCTCCTGCTGAGCTTCCTATTTACCGCATAGGTGCAGGTTTTTATAAAATAAAAAACAACTCCGTCAAAAAAACGAAATTGTTTTTTACTGTCAAATTATAGGGTGTCTCTTGAACCATCTACGCAAAGCCCCATTTTTACTCAACTTTGGCATTGGCATATTATACTTCACAGATATCCCTGCCTTATCTTCCGCCTCCACAATCGTAGTGCCTTTATATGTTCGCAGGGACTTGTAGGCCGCAATCTCAGAGGCGGTGAGAGGGGTTTCGATGGGAACTTCTAAGGCATACATCACTTTACCTGGCTTAACTTTTGCGGATTCGTTAATAGCATCTGCATAATTTTTTGCAACAAAATAGAGAAATTTCATTTTAGGATTCACGTTGCATTCTACACTTGTAAATGTACTTCTCGCAAAAACAGTTTGCGACCTTTTAAACTTCGCAAGTGGCAATCCTCTCAAAGACATATTGCAATATTGTTCTTCCTGTGAAAAATACACATTTACACCATCAACTTCAACCGTGTATACCCTCTGCACATACACACCCCGCCCGAAATCCACCTCGTCACATATCCACTGCTGGCCGTTCTCATCGGTATAGTTGCCACCGGAAGTGACCGGGATACCGGGCAGACCATTTGGTGTGGTGACTGACATGGATTGTGGCTCATGGTAGGGTTCGTAAGAGGTTGCTTCCGATGCTTCTTCTACTTGCAAAAGCTCTGATTCTGTGCATTCATGTGTTGTTGTACTTCCGTTAGTCCATTTACCTGCAATTCCACATACAAGGATTCCATCGCTCTTTGCAATGTATGATTTTGTCGATCCACCACTATCCATCTTAGCAAATCCGAGCGCATTACCAACATCGATTGCTTTCTCTATAGTTTCGTATTCAGCCATACCAGTAACCGCGTTTTTGTTCGGATTCGTTACGGAAATAACATAGTTTTTTCCTTTCTGGCATTTTATTACTTTACAAACCCCATAAGTTTCATTTCTCGGTTGATACGGGAATTTAACTTCTTCATCCTTCTGGCTTCTATTTATGTACAAGATCCCACTCGAATATTGCGCATAGTAAAATCTTCCACCCAAAAGATTCTTTCCATGCACTTCTACGCCGATACTACCATCATCTCCGGCACTCACAATCTCCTGCGGGTAATCCGGTGAAGGGGATGGCTTGCCGCCTGTGTATGGTTCCCACGGGAGGGCGGTGTCTCCGGCATTAAGCATTGTAACAAATGTCGTATCAAACGATTCGGTATTATTGGGTAAAACACTAAACACCACATACGCATCAATTATGTCCGAATCTTCGTCTAAAGTGAATCTATTTGCATTCACCTTGGTTCCAATAAGCTGAGCAAATACATTATTACTGTTTGAATTATTTGTAAAATAATAAGAACCAGCTTTTAACGATATTCTTTTCAAGTAAAAAGAAGTGTATTCTGTCGGAGTACCCGATACAGATATGCTTTGGTCTTCATTAATCTTATATGTCGCTCCATTCTTAGTTTCAGTCTTTCCAATCAAATCGGTCAAATCCAGTAGCTGTGCCCCGGTGGTTGTCACCTGCTCGCTCCGGCCGTAGATGTGTAAATCCCGGAACGGTGCCTCTGCACAGTTTTTACAAACACACGGATTCCCTTTTTCTTGGTTTTCTACATACTTCGGAACAACACTATTCATGGATAGTGTCTGTACAAAATCCGTATCAGGAAAAAGGGTATTGACTAAAATATCATTGACAATATTCATTTTTACGCTCCCTGCTGATACCATTTCTTTGTTGTTTGTTCGTAAACATAAACTATCCCCTCATCCACACACAAGGCGCTACTTCCGCTTAACAGGTCATCATAAGTCGGAAGTTTGTCGGTATCTTCTGCAAGGAAAACATAATCTCTCTTATTGCCTTCTGATTTAATGCAAATCACACTTCCCATGTCCGGCACATTGGTTCCAGGCTCATATGTATGTCCGTCTTGCGTTACTTTATAATCATACTTCATTCTGGGGACCTCCATTTTTCTGAATATTGGCTACAATCTCTTGTGCTTTTCGTTCCTGTTCTTCCACATCATCAATAGTCTTCCAGAGATTTTCCAGATACGGTCTTGAAAGCAAGAATGTTTTTTCCGCATCTCCCCACAACCCGACAGTCTTGATCGCAACCAGGGGGTGGATTCCACATTGCAAAAGCTGCAGCAAGGTTTGCGACTTGGTGTACATATTGTCTTGCGGGCTATGATTAATCTGGACATCAAAATCGCGAATCGACAATTTCAAATCATGTCCGGCCAATCTAAGAGTGTTAAGTGTTGCAACTGCCAATCTCTTTTCAGCGGATTTTACAATAGGGTCTTTCAACTTCGCCCGTGTTTTCGAAAAATCCCATCCGTTACGAAGCTGAACAGCACCTTGCGTGTCTCCGCCTGTATTGCTCTGTTTTGTAGGGATCGCCAAAATAGAAAGGGCGTTGTCCCAAAGATCATCCTTTGCCACCTGACATTGCGTCTGGTTCAGTTCTTGCGTCATAACATCCACATCGGACTTATTATCCTTGTTTATAGACTTTACCACCAACGCCCGGTTCATTTTCATCTTTGCAAACTGTTCTTCATCAACTTCGCAGTTCACAAATTTAATCCAAGCCTGTACGAACTGTTCAATTCCGTCCATTCTATTGGACTGCATATTATTAATCGCATCCAGCATAGATATTACAAGCTCTATATCAGAAATTCTCTCGTGATTATTGGGATACTCCACGATCGGAATTTCCCCATAAGTATGAAGCTTTTTTTCAACTACGTTGCTGTTCACAATCTTAAATGACATGGTGTTGGAAAATGCCAATTTGTAACGCTGCCCGTTTTCATCTTTTAATTCCTGCACAGCCAAAATCGGTTCTTCCGTACCTCTGTTGTAAATTACAAACGTATTTAGCGGGCTTGGAGATACAATTCTAATTGGCACATCTCCATTTTTTCTCTGAATAGCCTTAAAAGATGTTCCCGTCGCAGATTGCCACTCTCCAGACTTTATGTCCTTTTCCTGTTTATTGGCATCCGACATAAAGTCATTTAACTCATCCACGGATTTATTTATCTGCTCATCATCCTTACGACTTATAAACTGCACCGGCTCTCCGTATGTCTGCCCTACTTTAAATTGAACAATCTCATATGCATGATTCTCAACAATTTTATTTATAATATCCTCATTGCTGACCTTTGTTCTGTACAAAACAGGCTGGTCTCCTTTGAAATACCTCCACAGGTATCGGATTGCAATTCTATTCTCGTAAAAAGCTCCTATGCACTTTCCAATAACTCTTACCACATTCTCAGCCGTAATTTTTTCAGCGTCTGTATATGCAATTTTTCTTCCGTATGATCCCTTGACAAGATCTTGAAAAAACATCTTATTTCTTGCAAAATCCATAAATCCACCTACAAATACGTCATGCCGGACGAGCAATTTCTTTTCGGCAAATCCTTTATTTCCGTTTTATAATTCGATGGCCAAAAAACAATTTTTTTCTGGCACTTTTTACACTTTGAAATTATATTTGTCCTCGCCCTTCCGTCCCATGTGGCTACTTTCCTTCCGCATGACGGGCAATAGATTGTTTTCGGCGTATATTCCATAAAAGCCTCTTTTCTCCAAACAAAAAGCACCGCCTTTTGGCGGTGCTCCAAGAAAGGGGTGCATAGATGAAACAACATTTTTACAAGCATATTATATAATATCGTATAACCATGGTAAATACTCTTTATTTGGACATTGGAGGACATTAGGGGACATTACCGACTTTTTCTGCGTATAAATCTTTATATTTTTCAGCAAAAGCTCCAATCGCATTGTAGAAAATCCTTTTAGTGTGCTTTTCGGAATATATTCCATCAAGCTTTATAGATTTCAACTCTTTTCCAAGGATGAATCTTTGCGCAAGAGCATCATACATCCTACTATCATCCAGCGATTCAATCTGCTTCACAATTTCATATCGCTGGTCAATCATATCGTCAACCTCTCTTTCCATGTCAACGATCTTTGAAACGTATGATCCAATCTTATCTTTGTTTTTTGATGCCTGCACCCGCTCACTTCCCGTATTTGTTGATATGGTAGTCGCAAGGTTTCTGAAATTTTGTATTTCCTCCAATTTATTTGATATCATCCTGTCATATCTTCTTATTTTTCCAAGATATTCCTTTGTCGTCATATATCAATACCTCCTAAACGGGTTTACCACAGCTTCTACTTTTGCCACCCTGTTACCGGAAGTAATACGGATTGCAAAGTTTGAAAAAACATCCGGAACGTCATCCAGCTGCTTTTTCCCGGATGCTGAATACCTCTTTAGCAAAGACATCATAATTCCATAAGGTTCCTTAGGGGTATACATGGATTCGTCCTTGAAAACGATGTGCTGTAATATCCAGCTGGAACATTGAAAAATTCTCGCTTCCTTGTTTGTCTCTGTCGGTGTATCCGTAATATTGCATATCCAGCCTTTGGCCTCGACACGCTTGTTTACTTCCATCGCAACTCGATCCCCTCCGGCATTTCTCTCAAACTCGCACTCCATAACCTTGTTATTGACCAATACATCTGCCGCATTTTCGTATTGCATCTCATAGTCGGTTGTATTGTCGCAAACAGCATCTACGCAATAGTAATCTTCCCCGTATTTCTGCAGGACAGGAAGGACGAAAAAATCAGTCCCCTTCCCCTTGGTATCGCATTGTGCAGTTATGATCTCTGGTTCTCCGTGTGGTAAATTGAGATATCTTCTAATCTTGTCCTCTGGGAAAACCAATCCTTCTCTTTCGATCGGCTGCTGCTTATACAGACATTGATATGATATGTCGTCCATGAGCAATTGCTGATCCTCAAAAAATTCCTTCGTAAATCCAGAAAATTCGTAGTCAAAATTGCTCTCGCCTGTTTTTGGGTCAACATCAGGAACAGAGATCACTTTCACGCGCGGATTTCCAGCGTACATATTTTGGATTCTCCCAATCACGTCCTGCACGCTCCATCTCGTTGCGATATGTATCTCCTTGCAGTTATTCCCGTTCGTATCCTGTATCTTTCTTTGCCTGGCGTCTACAGCATATTTATTCCAGAGCTTTTCCAGAATCAATGGATTCAGCGCTTCTTCAATTCCTCCAATCATATCATCTACCAGAAGAAATTTAGAGGCGCGGACTTTACCTGCATTTTTACTTCCGACAGAAGTGCACTGCAAGGATGGAAACGGCTTATATTTCCCAATATTGAACTGTTCCATTTTTGCATCAGTTCTCGTCACAAAATATCTCGGAAAAATCTCATTCCATGTATATTCATCCGTGTTCGTGACAATGTCGAGAGTCCCGTCGTAAAACATTCTCGTAATATCGCTGCTATGGGAATAGAACAAATTGAAATCTCTTGGATACCAGCCGATAACTGCCGTGGCAAAAAACTTCTCTGCGCTGGTCTTTCCAGTTCCTGGGGGAAGGCTTATGCAAAGAATGTCATATTTATCATCGATCATTCCCTGTAGCGCGTCCACAAGCCCGATTTTTACCAGTTGTTTTCTTCTTGGCATGTAGAACCTTTCTTGCGGCTCTCTTTTTTTCTCAATATATCTGAAATAGCTATCCACAACTTTATTCTGCGCTTCCATAAGCAGTATTTTGTAAAAGACATCAATCAATTCAAAACTCTGCTTGTTTTTGAATGCGTATTTTTCCAGGTCCCATATGGTTCCTCCGGTTTTCTGCATACAGTAGCATTCTGCGATTTCTTTTGCCCTGGAAGTAAGAGACAATCCATATTTTACGTCTCTCTCGTTCGTTATCGCCACAGAACAAGCCTCCGCGTAAGCTTCGATTACCGCTTCATCAAGCCCGTTTTTCTGTATGTAATTTTCATATTCGCGAATTGTCTGTTTCAGATTTTCAGATACCAATAGAAAAGTCTCCTTGCTGTAACAAAATCTTTATTTATTTTTCCACAAGTTTTTAGGCAACTCCTGCTGTAAAAAAATCATATTCGCATACTTTAAGAATGTTTTTATGCTGCACCCTATCATTTCAGCAGCCTTGGCCTGTGTTATTTTACCCTGAAGATACAGTCTGTAAGCCCTCATAAATTTTTCTTCATTCAATTTCTTTTCATTTCCGGCCATATTATCCCTCACTTTTTTCATGTAAACGATCAAATCTTTGTAAAAATATCCAGATTATAATTATCACGGATATAATCAACAACTTCACACAGTTTTTGTTTCACAAATTTATCATGCGCAATTTCTGGGTAAGCATAGAAAGTGCAGCTTCCAGTTTTTCCGTCTCGCTGATACTTGCGATAATCGAAAATCATCGTAAACAGTGGAATCCGTGTCAGATTTTTTGTTTTATGCCTAAGCCATGTGTTAAAAAGCATTCTTTTCATTCCTCTACCTCGCTTTTGTGCTCCCATAAACCACCGACTATTTACTCAGAGAGCCTTGGCGCAGTCCAACTCTTTGCGCCTTACCTCGGATGTACGTTGTTCTCGCAGTCCTCCGCCTTTACTTACTGCGCCATTTCTGGAATTAGATATCATATCACCGTGTTCTTCTGATATCCAGCCCCGCATTGCAAAGACACGGACGAGACATCGGAACATTGGGAATCGAACCCAAGACGCGCTGGATATAAGCCAGCCGCTCTACCACTGAGCTATGTTCCATTGTGCGTTTCCATAAGCCGCATGCATGCGTTCAAGGCGCTGACACAGCGCAACACTTATGGCTATTTTTATTTTCGCAGGGCATCCGCCAGTTACCTGCTAGTTGGGCGCTATCCAACTTCGTGGGGAAGAGAGGAATTGAACCTCCATTGTTTACCACGTGGGAACTGATTTACAGTCAGCCGCAGAACAACCAATATCTGCATCTTCCCCTGAATTGCATATGCCTTTCGGCGTTCTAGGCGATATGCAAGCACCTGCCAGCCTTTACGTGACTGTCGAACGGATTTTATTGTCTTGTCTGACATTTATTGAGAGGAGTATCATATGCGTGCTGCCTGTAACAGCGATAACCGAAATTACCGGATGATTTTCACAAAACCCACCGGGGAGTTTTGACTTCCCCTTTTATCAGCTCATGCTAGTGGGTAGAAGGAATTTCGTGGAATGACACGAATGGGATTTCTCCCAGCTGAGCTTGCCGGATTCGAACCGGCGCTGCAGGAGTCAAAGTCCTGTGCCTTACCGCTTGGCTAAAGCCCATTGTCTTTGCGCTGTTGTTCGTGGTCGAACTGGCAGCGCATCATCTTTGCTATGTTGGTTCTTTCCTGCCGAATGCCGTGCCCCTGTCTAAATAAATCACATTCAAGGATCCTTCCGCAGAACTGGCACTCGTCATTGATTTCTTTCCCCGAAACTCGCATTATACATCACCCTCCGCCCGGTGATTCGCAAGGTATGTGTCAAATCCTTCTGGATATCGAGCTTTCAGTTTCTCTACGTTTATTCTAAAAATTTCATCCAAATCCCAACCAAAGGATTCACATAGCATTGCAAGATACCAGGCTATGTCACCAGCTTCTTTCTTTGCGTGCTCAACTTCCATCTCCCTTTCATGGAACACCCATTTCTTAATCATGTCATTGAACTCACCAACTTCACCAGACAGACCGAGGCAGGCGTTTAAAATTCCGCCAAAATCATAATTTTCGGCATCTCGCCCTCCCCTTGCCTGCTTAAAGAAATCAATCATATCAATTTTATCAAGCAGTCTCTCTGTCGTCTTACCATCATTTGTTCTCATTGCCAATTTCTGGTATTCGTTTCCTGTCATTTATCTATACCTCCAACAAGTAGTCTGAATGTCTCTTTCCCGTGCCAACGATCCATATTCATTTTTCTTATATTTTCTGATAACGTAATCCACTGACAGTTTTCTGGCGAATATCCTTTGTCATTATCTATTCTGTCTATTGTTAAATTATCTTGATATCCGCTTTCAATCGCCCATGTATAAAAGCATTTAAAGTTTTCCTTCCACTCATCACACACCGTAATTCTTCTTCCGCCATACCGCTTATATTCTTTATTTTTCGGATTATAGCAACGATCTTTCATGTTGCTCCATGTCGTGTACAATCTGTGACGGTGTAATCCATGATTGTATTTCAACTTAGCAGTTATCTCTGAACGATAACACCCACAACTCTTTGTAGCACCAGATGTCAAATTGCTTCTATCTACAATCGTAGTTCTGCCACATTCGCAAATACATTCATAGGCTGTTCCACCGTTCGCTTTTCTAATTGCTGTCACAGCTGTTAATCTTCCAAATTTTTTTCCAGCGAGATTTTTAAACGAAGATTCTGAAGTCCTTTGCTTCTGCAAGCAGCCGCATGATTGTGTATGTCCAGTTCTCAACTTGTTAGCCGACGTTTTTACAATGTTTCCGCAATCACATTTACATACCCACATTACTGTGATTCTGCCATTTTTATCTCGCTCTCGCACCGGTTCTATTGCCGTCAACCTTCCAAACTTCTGCCCTCGAAATCTATGAAAAATTAAGGTCGTACAGGGAGGAAAGCCTGTCCAATAAGCTGGTGGACGGAAAGAGGAACCCAGTTGGTACAATAGCCGTCCTGAACAGACAGTTTGGGTGGGCAAGTCCGTACACGGCGGACAGTAACAGACAGAAGACCGCTCCATTGACCGCAGAGCAGTTGCCTAAATTGAATGTGAATGATAAACAATTAGAGGACAAAAGCAATACACAATTCACAAACAATTCAATGGTGATGGAAAGCCCAGAAAATGGGCATTCTTTCACAGATAAAGACGTGTAGCATGTCGCAAAACAATCATTTTGCGACATGGTGAATGATGTACAGTGCAAATTGCATTAAAATACAAATAATTGAACGAGAATTTAACGCAATTAGAGCCGGGAGGGGGTCTGATGGATGATCCCATGGTGGCCTACTAAGTAACTCAAATTTCCACAAAAACAAAAAGGCTACATGGCAGTAATAGGGATGTACACCCGAAAGCTGTAAGCCTTAACAGTTTTACTGCCATAACAATAAGGCGAAATACCAGAAAGGCAGGTATAAACATGAATGAGTTAAAGATTTTTGAAAATCCAGAATTTGGAGCAATCAGAACGATTGTAATTGATAATGAGCCATGGTTTGCGGGAACTGATGTAGCAAAAGCGCTTGGGTATGTCAAACCGCAAGATGCTGTATCAAGACATTGCAA
>ERZ1024431.60-NODE-60-length-14463-cov-9.957315_pt1 | contig 14463 bp, 18 predicted proteins | sample MGYA00520782_ERZ1024431 | MGnify/ENA primary metagenome ERZ1024431 (study PRJEB33242, sample SAMEA3444288) | Homo sapiens | biome: Host associated; feature: Gastrointestinal tract; material: Stool | place: Uganda | collected 2011-01-01 ...
CTATTGCCTAATTAAATTCAATGGTTTAAGTGAAAAAAATACGGAACTCACTTAATGATTGGTTAGGAGATTTCGTCGGCGGAATCGGCAGTGCCATAGGCGGTGTGTTTGATTACCTCGGTGAGCAAATCTCAAATGCTATATGGAACACAATGACTCAGTGGCTTTATGAAACGATTTACAACGCTGTTGCCGACTTCTTCACGATGATGGAAAATATGGGAGCAGATGATGTGTTCGACCTTGAATGGGTGCAGGCAACAATAAACCTGTTTACTCTTTTTGGCTGGGCATTGTTCGTCGCAGGCACGGTCGTTGCCGTATTTGATGTGGCTGTTGAATATCAGAACGGCAGAGCAAATATCAAAACAACAGCAATAAATGTATTAAAAGGTTTCTTTGCCTGTTCGCTGTTCGGCGTTGTGCCTGTGGAACTATATAAATTTTGCATCAGCCTGCAAAACATATTCTCAAAGGATTTGTCCTCCATAATGGCAGGACAGCAAAGCATTGATTTAGCAGGACAAAGCACAAGTGTTTTAGAGGGCAGTTTTGCAGTTGCAAACCAGACAACATTCGGATTATTGAATCTGTTATGCATGATAGCCTTTGCCTACTGCGTAATAAAATCTTTTTTGCGAACATCAAGCGTGGAGGAATTCTGCTCATACAAATGGCGGTAGGTGCGTTGTATATGTTCAGCGTTCCGAGAGGATATCAGGACGGCTTTAATCAGTGGATGAAACAGATAGCGGCACTGTGCCTTACGGCATTTATGCAGACAACTCTGCTGTTCCTCGGGTTGCTAACCTTCCGCGGCAATATGCTTTTAGGACTTGGAATAATGCTTGCATCAAACGAAGTCCCGAGAATTGCACAGCAGTTCGGACTGGGTTCAAGCGTTAAGGAGTACACAAAACCCCTGTTCTCAATTCCTACTCATCACTTCTTATTTTTCCCCGGCAATATCAATCCGAATGACTTTGAAGATGCGCTAATGGTAGAACCAAACGAGTATGCCTTAATAAAATTCGGTGAGCGTGGCACTTGTCTGTATATGTGCGCTAATGAACGCTATTTGCTTCTTGTTCAGGTACCCGAATACAAAGCAGAGATTTTTGGATCCGCAGGCGGTAGGTGAATTTTTTATAGACAAAATCTGTTAAGAGTGGTATGATAATTATAAAATAACTGATTAATAAATTGAGACTTATCATAATAAAATACTATATAATAAGGACTTAAACATATGAATAAACGAGATTCTCTAGTATATTACAAAGACGGTTCTATTTATATTGAAAAAATGAATAATCCAGCTTGCGTATCTGCATTCATTTGTTGTATGAAAATATGTATTAAAAATCAATTGCATAGAGTGAAAATTATAGTTTATGCTAATACAGTTTTCCCTAATGCATGTTTACCCATCTCGGGAATAATACAATTTTGTAGAAATCATTATAAAATCGATTTTGAAATTAATATACCAAGTCGCGAATGCCGACCATATTTATTGTCATGTGGATTCGAAAAGCCATACAAATTAACTCACGAACAAATTAGTCTTGAACAAAATCCGTTTGATAAAATCTTTTTTTATAACGATTCATTACAAGTTTCGGCATTAACGCAATCATATATTAACGCAATCAGTAGATTGTCTGAATGTGCCAAGGGTGTAATAGATGGATTGATTTGGTGTTTGAATGAGGTAATGGATAATGTTCTTGTTCATAGTGATTGTGACGAAGGATATATTTTAGTTCAATATCATCCAACTACAAAGCATATAGCAATATGCATATTTGATTATGGCATTGGAATATATAGAACTCTCCAAGAAACTAAACACGAGCCAAAAACAGAGATAGATGCAATTTCTTTATCGCTTCAAGAGGGCGTAGGTGACGGCAAAGGCCAAGGTAATGGTCTTTATGGATTGTATGGGATAGTTGAGAATAATGCAGGAACATTGACTGTTACATCAGGTAGAGCTTCTTTGTTTTATAAATCAAGTTAGCCGTTAAAGAAATATGTTAATCTTCCAGTAATTGATCACAACCATGTAGGAACAATAGTTGATTTTCAGCTAAATCTAAGTTATAATATAGATATTACAACTATCTTTAAAAGTATTGGTGGTTTTGATGGGTTTGATGTTAGACTTGAAGATATGTTAACGGAAAATGATTATTATATGTATGATGTATATAAACATTGTAGTGGTACCGCAACAAGAGAGTCTGGCAGAGCATCTTATAATGATGTGCTAAATATAATCACACGCAGAAATTTACCTATGATTCTTGATTTTTCTAATGTTCATAATGTAAGTTCTTCATATATAGATGAATTCGTTGCTAAGCTTGTGGTTAAAACTGGATTCTATAAGTTTAATCAAATGTTTAGAATAATTGGAATGAACTCTACTGTGGAACATCTTTGTAATAGAGCAGTTGCAATGAGAATATATGATGAATGGAAGAAATCATGAATAAAAACAATAATGATATATAAATTTTTATTGTGAGGGGAAATTTTCAGCTTATTGATTAGTTTTACAATTTAATAAAAGTAATAAAATTCGATTGATTTTCTAAAGTGAATTTCAATCGGATTTTTTGCGTTCAGGAGGTGATTTTGTGAGTGCTACCATAGGTGCGGCACTAAAGAAAATAGCAGTTTCTCTGCTGACGGATAAAAAGGTAATAAAAACAATAGGCGGTATAGTTATCGGCATAATCATAATTGTGGTTATGCCGATTGTTGCAGTTGTTTCCGTTTTCAACGGAAGTATGGATATTGATACCGACAAACTCAATCAGTCTATACAAGAAAACATTTCTGCAGAGCAGATGAAAAATCTACAGCTTATTAACGACACAATGACAGAGGTTGAAAATCAACTCAAAAGCAAAAAGCTGTCCGACTGCAATACGCAGGCAGAGGTTATCTATCTGTTTTCTCTGTCCGATAAATCAGAGGATGAGGACTTTGTATCCTGTTTCAAGAAAAATCAGTCTGATGAGGATTTGATAAAAACCGTCAATCAGAAATTCGGAACGGAGATAAAGTATGACGAGTTTCAGAAGATGATGCAGTCAATCAAGGGCGCTGAAATCAGCATCGCAGGCTTTACCGACAAGACAACAAAAAATAATCTTGACCTTGTCAAATGGTGCGAGAACACATACAAAAACGGTTGGGGTTATGTTTACGGTGGTTATGGTCAGGTCTGCACAAAGCAATATCTCGACCAGCAGGCAAGTCTGTTTCCCGGCAACAATGAGGCAGGCGGTGAAATGCGAGAGGTAGGTGAAAAGTGGCTCGGCAAGAGAGTAACCGACTGCATAGGCTTGATAAAATCCTACGCTTGGTACAACGCTGACAGCGGAGAAATTGTCGCAGGCTCAAACGGTTTCACGGACTGCGGAGCAAATTCTATCTGGAGCAATGTAAGCGAGAGCGGACCGATTTCAACTATGCCCGATACACCCGGACTTGCCGTCTGGATGGACGGACACATCGGAGTGTATATCGGCAATGGTGAGGTGATTGAAGCACAAGGCACCGCTTACGGAGTTGTCAAAACCAAACTTGAAGGACGAGGTTGGACAAAGTGGTTGAAAATACCGAATATTAAATATGTAAATCAAAGCAACAAGAACTGACGAGGTGATTTTTTATGAAGAAAACAAGCGTAAGTATTATATACGAAGATGAAAAACTGAATGCAGTAAAAATGTATATGGAACAGCGTGATTTAGATTTCAAGGAAGAACTTGAAAAATCGGTTGATTCTCTGTATGCAAAATATGTTCCTGCAAATGTCAGAGAGTTTATTGATATGAAGTCGACTATATCTAAGCAAACTAAAAAGAAGAGTATAGATGCTCTATCTAATCAGAGTGCCGAAGTTGAATTATAATTTTGCTTTTTGTCTTCATATTTCTGCAAAGCTTTTTCAATTTCGTCCAATTCATATAAATCTACATTATAGGGATCATCGTCAGATAGAAGCTTAGAAGTTTTTAAGATTGACTTAATCATGAAATATGCAATAAATAATATAATAATTATCATTAAAATATCGCAAATAATTGCACCTAATCTAGATAGGATTTTAGAAGCATCTAAAATAAAACTACAGATGGCACTTCCTAATATTCCAAATATCAGTGATATCAATATATTGTGAGTATTACTGCGAAAGGATGTGAGAAATTTTCTTCTATTAAGTAAATCTTGATAGTAAAAATTGTTTTCGCTATATATCTGAGATATCCTGTCTTCTAATATATAATGCGCTTCTAATAAATTAATATCATTACTTTTTAATTTATCGTAAACATTCTCTTTTTCTATTTGAATTAGTTTTGTGATTTTGTCTTTTTTGAATTCTTTGAACATACGAACACCTCAATTATTTTATTTGATATTATAATATCATTATTTTAAAAGAAACACAATTGTAGAAAAAGGTGATAAAAATAAAAAATCAAAACTTAGGAATAGAAATTGAAATGACCGGCATCACTCGCAGTACTGCGGCGAAAGTGATTGCCGGTTATTTTCATACAGACGCAACTCATGTTGGCGTCTGTTATGACGCTTATTCTGTCCGTGATAATGACGGCAGGATGTGGAAGATTATGCGTGACGCAAGCGTTAGATGTGAAAACCGTTCGGGACAGAATGCAAGCTCTCTGTACTCGGTTGAATTTGTCACTCCGATTTGCAACTATGACGATATAGAAACTATACAGGAGTTAGTCAGAAAGCTTCGTAGTGCAGGAGCAAGAGTCAACTCAAGTTGTGGTTTACATTGTCATATTAATGCGGCTCCGCATACCCCTAAAACGCTTCGCAACATCGTAAACATTATGGCGGCGAAAGAGGACTTACTCTACAAAGCATTGAAAGTAAATGTTTCCCGTGAGCATTACTGTCAGAAGATGGACACACGCTTTCTCGATGAAATCAATAACCGTCCGCCTATGTCAATGGAGCAGATAAAGTCATTGTGGTATGACGGCGAGGATTACAGTTACCGACATTATGACGATACACGCTACCATGCTTTGAATCTTCACAGCGTGTTCTACAAGGGTACGATTGAATTCCGTCTTTTTAATTCAACCTTACACGCAGGCGAGATATGCTCCGCACACAGACCGAAGCACTCGCTAAGAATCTTAAAATTCCAATCCAAAATCTTCGTTGGTATGCGGCATTTCATAAGGAATCGCACCACCCTCACGTGCATTTGATTGCATATTCAACTGTTGAGAACGAAGGCTATCTCACACAAAAGGGAGTTGAAAATCTGCGTTTATCATTTGCAAAAGATATTTTTCAGCAAGATTTATTGTGCATATATGAAAGGCAAACCGAACACAGGGATAAGCTCCGTGCTGAGGCTCGTGACATTGTAGAAGATTTGGTTTCAAAAATCAACTCTGAAATATATATCAGCGCATCAATTCAGCATAAGCTGTTGGAACTTGCCGACAGACTTTCACAAACGAAAGGTAAAAAGGTTTACGGTTATCTAAAACCTGATGTAAAAGCGATTGTGGATTCTATTGTTGATGAGCTTGCCAACGACAGCAGAATTAAAAAGCTGTATGATCTTTGGTATGAGCAAAAGGAAAATACAATTCGTACCTACACAGATGAAATTCCTGACAGGATTCCTCTTGCCCAAAACAAGGAGTTTAAGTTAATCAAAAATGCGATAATCAAGGAAGCGTTGAAACTCAATCTCACCGAAGATGAGATTGAGGAAAGTGAGAATACAGACGAAGAACCTGTTTCAAATCTCTTAGAAAATGAAGAAAACACCTCTGCCAAATCAGTTTTTGATTCAGACAAAGGTGTTCTGTATCCTCATTATTCAATTAAAACCAACCGCAACGGCATTGCAGTTTCTTCTCTTTATCTCCTGCGTTACCTCTGCAATATGATTCAAAGTAGGCTTCATTTTGAAGAAAAACAGAAAGCACAAAGGACGGATAAAAAGTTACAGCAGAAGATTAATGATAAAAAGCAAGCTCAGGGTTTGAAAATGTAATCTATAAAAATTTTATTCCAACACTTTTCATTTTTAATTTAGACTTTTCATACTTTTTAGCGTTAGAAATTCCAATGCAGGTTTCATCTAAAAACACTTCATACCCAGTCTTGGAAGCCGCAATTGCTGTTGCTCTTACACAATAATTACCATCAATGCCTATAATTTCAAGTTCTGTTACATTCTTTTCCTTTAGGAAATTAGCAAATTGAATATTTTTAAAAGCATTGGGATTTCTCTTTGTAAAAATCTGTTTGGAAACCACATTCATCTCTTTTGATAGTGACTTTTCTCTTTTAGGTGATTCCCAGAAAAACTGATTTTTAATATAGACTATGTATTCTTTCGAATATGAATTGATTTTATGGTTTACATTATCTATGAGTTTTTTAGTATCATAGGGAAATTTTTTCTTGTTTCTTTTTTCGCCCATATAATCTTCCTGCATATCAATTATCAATAAAAATCTCATATTGTTTTCACCGTATAATAAATTCTTGTTTGCGTTTGCCAATTTGCACTATATTTGATGTCTAATTATCCATTTTGTCAAATCAGCAAGTTCAAGTTTGTCATCAGCTATATCCAGTATTGTTGTGTAAAGTTCTTCTTGTGTGTAGTCAAGTTCAATTCCGTTGAGTGCAAGAAAAACAAGCATAGTGTGCGTGCCAATGCGTTTATTCCCGTCAACAAAAGCGTGATTTTTTATGATTCCATACCCAAGCCGTGCAGCTTTTTGTTGTATAGTTGGAAATAAATCTTGGCAGTCAAATTTTTGAAAAGGTGCATTTATCGCAGAATCAAGCAAGTTCTCATCTCTGATACCATCAAGTCCGCCTGTTTCCTCAATCAAGGATTTGTGCATCATAAGAATTTGTGTTTTAGATAAAACTATCATTTTGCAAGAACCTCATAGGTTTTTTTATTTTTTGCAATCAGCCTTTTTGAAATATCCATAACATCTTCATCAACAGCAATCTGTTCGTTTTCTGCCTGACTGAATTCAACAATAAGGTAACGAGGAACATTATTTTTCAGAATAACTGCCGAACCATTTTCATCAACTAATCTTGCAACCTTAGAAAAATTTTGATTTGCTTCTGTGATTGAAACAAGAGATTTTGTGTTTACATTCATAAAAACACCTCCAGAATTATCATGTGCAAATAGGATAAATATATCCTAATATTATTATAATCAATAGTTATTTGAATGTCAATAAAAATTTTCCGCCAAGAGGTAACTGCACCCAATCGTTGATAGGTGCCACCTGTCACGGTGATAAGAGAAGAACTACCCACTATAAGATATTACAGCAGAAAGAAAAAATATATTATTAGTGATGAGCAAAACGCAGGGATTGAAAACGAAGTATATAGCATACGGGATAAAAAGCAAACACAAGTGCACAGCAAAACAAGCCTTGAACAAAATGTTCAAAACTTACCTTGAAATATTAAGTTTTTCGAGCTAAGCAATTCTTTTAGCAGATTTTAAGTGACGAACAGAATAATTCGAATTAGTGATAAAAGCAGCATAAGCAACGGCGAGCAAAGCAATATGAGCAATGGTATTGAGATTTGTAACAGCGTTTTCACTGTGAACCCAAAGCCGCTCCTGACCGGTCTGTTTGAAACGAGCATTGTATCGTTCGGCTTCGGTTCTGAGAGAATAAATTTTCTTAAAAGAAATACAGTCACGGTCAATGGAAAGTCTGTAATCATCGGGAACGGTAATGTATTTTGTGCATCCTCTATGTTTTTTACCATTGTTCCAGTTTTTATGATTGCAGGGGCAACAACCGGATTTTGAATTTCTAAAGGGACAGCAGTATTTTTGCCTGATTCTTCCCTCACTGCGACACTTTCTGTCCTTGTTCATAGCTAAACCGGCTTCACAGATAGGATGACCGGATGAAAGCTTTTTAGGGTTTTTGGTGTTTCTTTTGTTGAGAGGAATAACGCAATCACCTTCGTAAACATCCTTGACGGTATTGTAAATAGCTTTTACATCGTAAGCCTTATCGGCAATAAAAGTACATTCATTAACAGGTAAAAAAGTATTGGTTTGGCTTAGAATATCAAGGGCAACTGTGCTGTCAGAGACATCGGCAGTAGTGGTAAGCTCAAAAATCGGTAAGCCTGTAATGCAGTCAACCAGCACATGGTTCTTGTAACCTCAGTAGAATTCACATTTTTTCTCATTATGCTGGTTAGAAGCAGTATGAACACCCAAAGCACAGTCTTTGTCTGACTTTGGCTGGTTATCGGGACTGAATTTATCTTTCTTAAAGGATTTTGAATTGTTCTGAGAAGTATTAGCCATAATCGGAGTAGAATCAAGAGCGATAAAAGAAGTGTCAAGAACACCGAGTTCATACAGCTTTTTAACCTGAGAATGCATAAGATTTTGCAATAAATCGTTATCAAGACTGTTTATGAAACGATCTAAAGTCCAATAGGACGGTAACGGTTTCATAATATTAAAACCGCAGTAATGTGCAATCAAAAGATTATTTCGGAGATAATCCAGAAGGTCTGTAACGCAGGAAAAACACTCACATTTCATAACGATAGCCGCACGAAGCTTAGCTTGATTTGAAAAGCCTTTGCGACCTGTATTTGCATTAAATTCCGGAAACTCTGATAAATCCAAATGTAAAAACAAATCGGAATAGAATTTTGCTTTCGGTTGTGAAGTGAAAAGTGTAATATCCTGTAAAATTTCTTGGCGATAGATAACAGCCAACCCCTTTCGTTGGTTTGTTGCAATTTAATTATACGATATTTGGTTGGCTGTTTCTATATTTTATAGTGATAAAATTAAAAAATGCCCTGCAAAAATCCAGTGTTTATCACACTTTTGGAGTTTTGCTCAGGGCTACTTAATTACTCCAAAGGAGAGTATGACTTTTCAATTTTAAATGACTTGGACGACGAAAATGTCATAAAGTATTTTAGAACAATTAAAGGCGTGGGTAAATGGACTGCTGAGATGTTAGCGTTATTTTCCATTGGCCGTGAGAATATATTTAGCTATGATGATGTAGCACTTCGGAACGGAATAATGAAAGCTAAAGGATTCAAAACTCTTAGTAAAAAAGATTTGATATGTTAAGAAAAAAGAATTCTCCCTATTGTTCGTATGCATCGCTATATTTTTATAAAGTTAATGATGACAAGGAATTTGATTATGCGTAAAATGTTAATTAGTATTAAGCCTGATGTATATGAAAGAATAAGAAACGGTACAAAAATATTTGAACATCGCAAAGTGTTTCCAAATGAACCGATAATGGCGTATATGTATGTCAGTTCCCCTGTAAAAGCAATAACTGGAATACTATATTTGAGTAATAGGACAGAATTGTTGTCTTGGAAAGACAAATATTCATACGATAACGAAGCTATAAAGAGAATTGATGAATATATGAAACATTATAATGTAGTTATGCAAATTAACGACTTTTATGAAACAAATATGATTACTTTAAAGCAATTAAGAAAAGATATGGAATAATTTGTAGTGCCACAAATGTATTATTCACTGGATAACTTACCACTTCTAAATTATATAGAAAATAATATAGAAAAAACAAATCTTCACAAGCATCATGATTTTAGTAATATCTCAAGTAATGATGTATGTGTTCATTAATAATTGTATATATAAATTTTATCTTGTTGTGTTGTTTTAAGGCGAGATTAATGGAATTATACTTGATAATGCTCTATATTAAAGAGATACATATGTTTCAGATATATATATTCACAAAATCAGCATAAAAATTCAAAAAAGAATATCTGATAATAAAACACACCGCCGAAAATTAATTTTCATGCGGTGTGTTTCTGTATTATTTGACAGTTATTTTAGGGCTTGTTTAAAAAATAGAGGTCAAATATATCATTTTAACAAAATAGCAATAGTGTCGAGATAAATGAAGACCAGAAAAGAGTTATCAGTTTTATCGCAACAAGTACTGATTCTTCTGAACCATTTGATTTTCTGAAAAAAGCAATCAAAAGATGTCGTTTTTTGTAGGTGTGTCAATCAACAGACTATGGTTTAGGATAGCTTTTTTGGAGGAATGGTGTATTCAGCGTTTTGAGTAGAAATATAGTCACAAATCATATTCAACAATGTGTTTTGCATCACTTATCCTGCTTAGATATTATTCATCCGATTTTTTTCAGAAAAGAATAAAGCATATCAAGCTGATTGATTATTATCTCCTCATTATTAAAAGAGATATATAATAACGTGTACATGAGAAAACATGTCAAGACTATATTGCTTTGTACGGCTGGCGTTTTGTAAATTCCGTTTTACCATTCTTTTAGTTCAAGCTTTGGCATACAGCTATAAAGGGAGTATTCGACATCCGTAGGGACACGGCATGTGTGCCTGCATTGGCAATCAAAGTTTGCCGAATAAACTGTAGTTATATCGGGAAGCAGACCTGAGAGTCCAGAGCGTTCACGCAGACCGATTCTTTTATGGAATGCAGTTACAACTTCTGCTTTGTTACTAACAATAATGATATTAAATGTCAAAAGACATACCATCATACCCTAAACAAAAATTAGTCCCGGATATTTGATTGTTAATTATTTTCTCATCGGTAGTTGTCCACTCCGGATTCAGGTGAATAAGGATAACCTTTAGTAAACCCTTGTTTTTTAACCCGTTAATGAGCAGCGGTAACGATGAGTGCTTAGCGTTACCGAAATCAGCGACATCCCAACATTCGTGCAATAGAACAGAGTCAGCAGTAACATCAGAAAACAAATCTGCTTGGAAAGCTGTATCTGTTGCATAAATGAGTTTCTTATCAATGCAAATCTGAAAAGACGGAGACGAATGGATTTGTTTCTTTATATCAATTTTAACATTGCCTATTTTAAAACCTTCTGTTGTATAGTCGTGGCATTTCACTTCTTTTGCGATTTTAAGTAATGGCCTTGAAAAAAATTCTGTTCTCAATAATGCAGAAAGATATTCTTCTGTGGACATAGAATAATATGGCTTTCCCGGACCGTAGATAACAAGTTTTTTATCTTTTAAGTATGGTAAAAGATAAATGATTCCAATAGTATGATCCAGGTGATAATGACTAAGTATAACTGTTAATTCGTCATATTCATCAAGAATACTTTTGTATTTGGAAAGATTAGACACACCGGTTCCTAAGTCGAGCATAATCAGCTTGTTCTTGTGCTCTATCAGAAAACAGCTTGTTTCATTCTTTCCCGGAATCCAACCGTTACATCCCAATAAGTATAATTGCATAAAATCACCTCATTAAAGTTTTTCGATAAATGAATGTGCGTGAATAATCCATTTTTCAATAAATGGGTTTTCCAGATTTTGCGAAAGCAACTCAAGGCTACCGGCTAAAGTAGCTACTGTAGCGATTTCTTCTGCTTCTAACCAGGCCTCAATGTTGATAGCCAATTCATACGCCTGCTTTGCACACAAAATTGCCTCATCATTCATTCCGAGTTTTAGAGCAGCTATGGATTGATAGAATAGAATCTGTGATTTATCGTATTTGCTGGTTGCCTGCTTAAAAAGTAAACCGCATTCATCAAATGTGCTTTGGTACTCACCGCTTAGTAAACGACCGAAGGCTGATGTGTATAAGAATCGTATGTAGTATCTGTCACGAGCAGAGATTTGATTATAAATTATTTTTGCTTCATCAAGCTCTTTTTTTACCTCGGCGAGATTGCCTGACCATATTAAACATTCTGCTACCAGACGATGATATTCAGCCAAAAACAATAATAAAGTTATTTTGTAATCATTGTTCTCCACGTTAGCTATTTCATCTTCAAGGCAAGATATACCTTTTTTGTTCCATTTTGTAGCCGAGTGCCAATCAAGCTCGTGGTAAGATATTTTACCAAGATTGATTAGAGCAGTGGACTGATAATAAGATTCATTATGCTCATGTCCTATTTTGTATGCAGATAAAAACTGTTCCTTGGCTTTTACAAAATCAACATGTTTTCGATAACATAGCCCGATAAGGTTCAGAAGCTCTTCCTCCATCACAAAATCGAGATCGTTTTTGGATAACAGATTGGTGACTAATTCAATAGTTCTATTGAAATCTTCTGTTATGTAATAATAATACGAGATTCCGATTTCAGCGTTGATATCCCAACTGTTGTTTTTTTGCTTGAGAAAATCACTTAGTCCACATATCTTTAGATTAAAGTATAATCCGGAATTATACAAAAACTTGCGGTGTTTAGAAAAAAGAGATATAAAGGTATTATTGCTGAATACACTGCATACATAATCGAAGGAAACCGAATTAAGCATTGTGATTTCATGAATATATTCTCTCAGAGCACTATCTAACCCTATAATCGAAATACGTGTGTTCTGTCGGGATAAATCGTTTAGACAGGCGATAGCTTCTTGGTAATTGCCACCGGCAAGAAGATGCTTACAAAGATGTTTTATAGAATATGTTTTCCAATAATCCATATTATAATACTTGAGCAGAAAATCAGAAAAACGTTTATGACCTTTTTTTGCTGATACTCGGTATTCTCCGCTGTTTTGAGGCGTAGTCAGCCAGTCGATGAGACTTTTATGCAATGGTTCGATGAATCCGTTTTTGATTGGAAACATCTCTTGCAACAATTCCAGAATATCATCAATGTCATATTCATCTATGTCTAATATTTCACACAAATTTTCCGGCTTTATGGGGGCATATGTTGTGCAAAGCACTTCCATCACAGGTCTGATATCTTTTTTGTAGGAGAAAGATTGTTCTTTATCAAAAATGCGGTTAAAGTAATTAAGATATATTCCGGTTAATCCGTCCGGAAACTCATCAGTATTTTTAACAGACAGTTTTCCTTTTCTTATTTCATCAGCAACTGTCTTGGCGTACAGAAACAGTCCTTCGCTTTTTTGTGTAATTACATCTAAAATATGATCTTTGCTTTTTCCTGTCGGAAGATAATCTTTTAAATAGGTTGAAAGATAACCTCGTATATCTGAGTGGTTTTCTTTGTCATCGGAAATATCAATGCAAAGAAAAGGAGATAGCTTACGCTTCAGCAGTGCTTCATTTCTGCTTGTAACAATTAATTTTAACCAGTGCGGTGTTTTTAAGAAATGAAACGCAACGATATCTGCAAGCTCATTTCTGCCGTTAAAGGTTGCTTCATCTAAGGCGTCAATAATAATAACCATTGGCTGTTTGTGATATTGTATCTTTTGGAGAGGTTCAATAATAAGATATTCAAACAGCCTGCTTGTACTCTTTTCAATTAGCTTTCCTAAGTCTTGAAGTTTGATCAACTCCTCACGATAATCCGGAATCTGTGTTGACATATAGTAGGCTAATGACATAATCGCTCTTTTTGGATTAGCTCGTTCATTGTCATTGTATCTGCAAAAATGTACAGCTTGAATCTCTTCTCTTAAATTACTTATGTGTGCAATAAACGAAGTTTTACCGGTTCCGGCATTACCGCGAAGCCATAGAATCCGATTTTCACTTTTGTACCATTGATCGTATTTATCAATAAGCTTTTTTCTTCCGTAGAATTCCTTTCTGAAAAACTCAGAGAAAACATCGTTGTCTACAGGGTTTAGCTTTTGACGTAATGATAACTGTCCGTTTTCAGAATTAATTTTTTGTAGCCCATGAAGAATTGCGAGCAGTTCCTCTTTTCGCTTTAAATATGCTTCTTCATCAAAATAGGGCTTCCCGGGAACTATGAAGTTTTTCATATCTATCCATTGAATTCGGGCAATGCAAAGTGGAGGTTTAACATCCTGTATCATTATTGGAGCTATATTCTTGCCTAAAAACCTAGCGTAACTAATTTCATCCAGACAAACTCCATCAGGTCGTCTGACAGAGTGCTCGGTCATTAATAAGACAACCCAATCAGACGAATTTATACCTGCTTCAATAGCGTTTTCCCAGTCTGCGGTTCCTCGGATATGTTCCTTATCAATCCATACATCAAAGCCTTCCTCTTCTAAATCACGTTTTATTTTTTTTGCCAGGACCTCGTATTCGTCATGACCGTAGCTCATAAATATTTTCATTGGAACCCCTCACCAATTAATCAATATAATTGCGTTAAACTACTATTTTAATTATAATTCAAGACTCAAAGATTGTAAAGATATTTTAGTAACTGCATTTATTTAAAACGACTTTATATTGAAAATTCCGGATTCTTGAGTTATACTTATTTAAAGTAATATTGATGAAATAGGGGAGATGGTGTGACAAATAAGTTGTTAGCGATTTTTGATTTATATGGGACATTGTACGACACAAAAGAGGTCAATTAGATCGGAAGAGCACACGTCTGAACTCCAGTCACTAGCTTATCTCGTAT
>ERZ1024431.62-NODE-62-length-14316-cov-11.311970_pt1 | contig 14316 bp, 17 predicted proteins | sample MGYA00520782_ERZ1024431 | MGnify/ENA primary metagenome ERZ1024431 (study PRJEB33242, sample SAMEA3444288) | Homo sapiens | biome: Host associated; feature: Gastrointestinal tract; material: Stool | place: Uganda | collected 2011-01-01 ...
ACCACCGAGATCTACACTCTTTCCCTACACGACGCTCTTCCGATCTATAAATTCTTTCTAAAATTTGATAAATAAAATGTTTGTTTGTGGCTTGTAAAGTTGCGTTTTCTAAAACTTCTTTATGTCTATGTGTTAAATAAAATTTACTTTCTCCACATACCAGCTTTATTTTTTCATTAAGAATCTCAGCCATAATAGTTGAGGTAGTGATTGTTAAATTACAAGTTCCACCAACCGTAAAACTGATACAGCCATCTCCATCAATAATTCCTCTTAAAAAATCAAAGAAAAATTCTTCTGGAATATCATCTATTTTAATATTTAAAATATTACTTTTATTTTTAACAATTCCAAACTTTTCTAAATCTTCAACCATTTTTTGAGAAGAAATTATTAGTCGAGAAGTATGTGAAGTATAATGTTTATCTTCTATGTCTATTTCTTGAGAATAATGTGAAAGAGCATTTTTATGACCAATTTCTTTTTGAATCTTTACTAAAATATCTTCATCTTCATCTTTTAGGTCTATTTTAATTCGTCTTAATTCTGGCTGAACACATCCATCTGCCGCAATGAAACCTAAAATATAAGCCTTAGACTCAGAATTTATAACTTCAAAGAAATCTTCTTCTTTGGGAACATTCTTTTCTTTCAAACAACCACAAGACTTCACTTTCAATCTTCCCTCTATTTCATTTAAGAAAGCTGAGGCAATAATACATTCTCTACCACATTCGCAAACACACAACCATTTACTTCCGCCCAAATATTTTTTGGCGGTCAACATATTAAATTTTTTATTTGTTTTATCATCAAATTTACTCATTAAAAATCCTTTACCACAGAGTTACCATGCCTTTCGGTTTAGGCTTTCCCTGTTAGCAGAACCTAAGTTCCACACCCTGTATTTACAGGTTCACCACATTTTCACCATAATATTACTACTATGGGCGACAATGTATTAAGCGCTTTCACACTTTAAATTATCGTAATCACTACCAGCCCATCTCATAGTATGAGCATCGTGACAATTTACAATATAACCACTATAATCATAACTAAACCATTTACGAGTCTTTTCATTATCAACTAAATCCATAGGATAATGTTCACTAAAATGAGTTAAAGGACTACGCATGGTATCAACTTTATTAACCCGTCTTTCGTTCCAGAAATTACAACACGCTTGCCCAGCTTCAAGCAATCCAGTTACTTTATGCCCCGTAATAGACTGCATAAATCCATAACCATCTACTACAATACACTGGAAATTGCCACGAATTAAAATCTTTCCTAAACAAGCAAGCTCAATCTTTCTAACAATAAAGTCACGAATCTTTTCTTTTGTGTACTTATCATTAAAAAGATTATGATTTAAAACAAGGCCCTTTAACCACCAATTATCGCTTGAACTCAAAAAAGCTTCAATACTTTTCTCATCAAGATTCTCTCCCATTAAAAACAAAAGAGTATAATAAATATTATCATAGCTTACGCCTTGAATATATTTAACCGTTTCGGCGCAAACATCTTTTATCATATCATCTGTAAGATTTAATGTTTGAAGAAATTGATAATTAGCTGTATTTACTTCTTTATCTTTTTTGGGAGCATATTTAGTTACACCCCAAATAATCCGATTCTTTTCACAATTCTGCTCAAAAGATTCTTGTGATTCCCAACTATCCCAAAGCTTTGCCATTCCTTCAGTGAGAATTACATCTACTTCTCTTAAATCTCTATCATTCCGATAAACATCTTTTATAATGTAATTCCCGCCATTTTCTTCCTTGCACCATTCTACAAAATCAAATTCATTTAAAGCTCCCTTTGTAAAAGCACAACGAATACAAAACTGACATGGAGTATAATCTTCTCCAAGGTCTTTGCCCCAAACTTCAGCCATAGCTGGACTAATTAAACCAGAACCGTCCCAACAATTAAATTCAACATCCATTGTACGAGGTTCAATAATATCATCTTCATCTGCTGGTTGTTCTATTACGAAATCAACATCAACAGGTCGAATCTCACAATAATCTTTTACAACACAAAATCTTGGTTTTGTAACTTGCTTAGTTGCGCTCGAATACAAACCAAAATAAGCATTGTATTTACTCGCGGCAAGAGGATGGAACATATCGCGTCCATTATCAAGTCTTGTCCTCACTTGAATACGAATACTGTCTTCTGGTTCAATCCGTTTCTTAAAATCCTCTTCACTTCCACAGTCACAAAAAACAACTGTACTTACTCTTGCCTGAGAAGCAGAACAAGAAATTCTTTTATACCAACGATGATTAAAAAGAAACCCCGTTTCATAAATCTTCTTGTAATCTGAAACACTATCCATAGTAACAGTAATATATTGTGGAATATACATCATATTATAAATAGCGTTTTGATATGCAACTATTGCTTCTGCTTCAGTAAGTTTTTCCTCTTCATTAGGATAAATTTCTATTTTTTGTTTTACTGTTTTGTTTACTTTCTTTTTCTTTTTTAATTTGTCTCTTTTAGAATACCATTCTTCAAGCAATTCTCTATCTATTGTCTAATCGGTAATATCACGAATGCTTTTAAGCATCTGAGAATCTGCAAGAGAAACTACCAATCCGCTCTTAAAGCAATCCCTCAGTGACAAGTTTAGCTTATACTTGTTGTCTTTTAAAATCGTACTACTAAGCTTAACAGTATAGAATAAACGCACTTTATCTTACCTTTCTATAATCTTTAAAATATATTATTTATTCGTCATCTTCTTCAATATCTTCAAGTTCACTAATAAAATCATTAATCTCATCATCTTTAGCAAACATTAGAATATCAATAACCTGATTTAGATTATCACACACATATAAATTCTGCAAACCATCTTTATAAGTATAATGTGAATTATAATTTGCATCAAGATTATTCTTTAGAAGAATCTTTACACTTGCATCTGTATCTTTTAAATTAAAATAATAATCATCAATTTGAATCCGACCAAGCATTCTTACAGAAGCTTTATCTTCATCATGTTCCAAACCATAATAACCAATTTCATCTTTATGACGAGCAAAAAAAGGAATTGAAAAAATCTTGTCAAATTTTTTCTTTAAATTAACTTCATCCCGCTTTGTAACTAATCGCCAATTATAGCTCTGGAATAAACCATCTTGATTATTTTCATCTAATTCAAAAGCGTCTATTAGTTCCTGATTTGGTTTGTTGCGTTGCCAAAATTCATCTTCGCAAAACATATCAAGAACTTCTCGAACATCTAAATCACGCTTAATACTTCTAAAACCCCAATCCTTAATATCATCACGGGTTTTATTAAGACCATATCGGTCGTTAAGCATTTCAACAATAGTACCAGCACTCCACAGAATTACATCATCAATATCGAGATAAACTGTTCGTTTTGCTGGATTAACTTTACCTTTATTCAAAATAATCATATCTATCACATATGTATTTGCCTGTATTACCATAAAACGATTAAGCAATTACATTTTTCTGGACTCCTTTATTCTCAAATTATTCTATAGCAATAAATCACCCTGTCTTTCTAAATGTCTATTTTTATTTGTCTATTATTTATGAATGTCTACTTTTTAAAAGTCTATCACGTCCAATGTCTACATTTTGTTATGTCTTATTTCACTATCCACATTATAGCACAAACCTATCATTTTGTCAAGAAAAATTTACAGTTTAATTTTCCCTGAAAATAACAGCTTTCAAAACAAAATCGACCATATAATATTAACAATGTCCCATATTTCCCATTCTCAATCTGCCAAATAAAAATTAAATTTTATTCCCCTTGAGCTACCTTGATTCTTCAAAATACACTTTTACAAAAATGTTAGGCTAATTGACCACTTTTGCTTGATAGCCTAACTCTTTTGTTATTCTATTTTTCATTTTTGACTCCACCCCCTAACAAAAATGTTATTCCACTTTTTTAAGAAAAATCCTTGAATCCCTTGAGCCACAAGACTTTCAGGCTTTTTTCAAAAACACTACAAAGAAAGACTATATTATATTATATATAATGAGAAAGATAGAAATACTATATAGCGCGAAACGCTATATTTTTTAAAAATTGTACTTGACAAAACATAAAAGTTATGCTATAATCAAGAAAAATTAAAAAGAGGTAGAAAATATGGATGTTAAATGGAATGAGGACATTTTTGTTCCTGTTCCTAATAATATTATTAATTTGAGTGTAATAGCTAATCCTTGGGTACTCCCTTTGTATATCTATATTGCTATGAATAAGAATATACTTGGAGAAGTAGATTTATCAATTAAACAAATTCAATATAAATTTTATACTCCTGCTAATAGAATGAGTGAAAAACAAAATAAAACAAATATCTTAAAAGCTTTATTCTTGCTAACTACTTGTATATCTACTTCAAATGGAAAAATATTATTAGACAATCCTATTGATATTATAGGATTTGAAGATTATTCTAAAGAAGAATTAATTGCTTCTGACAAAAATAAAGAAAATACATTTGAAAAATTTTATAGTGAAATTTTAGGACTAAATGAAAAACAACTTGATGAAGTCTTAAAATATTATTTTACTGTAAAAGTAAACTATCACTCGAAAAATGGAGGTTTTACTAAATGCACTCCATCTGAATATAACTTTTTTCTTAATTATTTTCACAATATCATGAATAAAGATATTAAAAATCGCACAACAGGCTTTGAGCTTATAAGTGCTTATTACATGGTAAAGAAAAATGTCTTAAGAAATAAAAGTTTTAATAAAATGCCAACCAGTTTATATACGGCTCCTGAAGCAATTAGCGAAAAACTTCTTATGAAAAAATGCGGATTTTCTAAAGCAAAAAATGAAAGTGTTATTAAAGAATTATTAAAATACAATCTTCTTACTTCTTCCGTAACACAAATGCTTTCTCTTCCTCCCATTGAAAATAATATAAACGAAAGTGAGACATAACAATAAATGACTGCTATTGTAGGCTTTACTGATAAGAAAAATAATATAACTTGGATTGGTTCAGATTCCCTTGGAAGTAATGGTTTTTCTAAGGCTGTTCAAGCTAATCCGAAATGTTTTCATAATGACACTCTTAAAAATGTTATTATGGGAAGCACTTCTACCTTTAGACATATTGATTTGCTAAAATATAGCGAAACTTTATTTCCTGAAATTGATAAGTATAAGATTAAAGATGGTGAAGTTAATATCGACCATCGTTATATGGTTAAGACTTTTATCCCAAATCTTATTAATCTTTTTCAACAGCATATTGTTGACCAACTCGAAAAAGATAGAGGAGCAAATTTTCTTATCGGAGTAGACGGTAAACTATTTCAAATTCAGCCTGATTATTCTGTTCTTGAAGCTAAAGACGGATATGATGCTGTTGGATGTGGAGAATATGCAGCATTAGGCAGTCTTTACAGCACTACTAAATATTGTTCCAAGTTTACTCCCGTACAACATATTACAGCAGCTCTTGAAAGTGCAGAAAAGAATTGTTGTGGAGTTCAGAGACCTTTTCACATTATTAACACTAAAACAGATGAGGTAATTACAGTTGAGTGAAGGAAGTAAAATAATTTTTCAAGTTTTATATGGTTTGGTAAATCTTTATCAAAAATTTGGTTCGGATGCTTTCCTTGTTGTTCCTAATGAATTTAACTTTTCAATGAAAGGTTATGTTATTTGGGAAAAGGGTTGTGTTTCTATTAATCCTGAATATCAAAAAACTTTTCTTAATGCTATTTCCATTTGTAAGGCACAAGATGTTTGGAATAGTGCCACTAATGGCTATAATTTTTTTGCTGATAGTTTTTCCAGTTATTGTAAACCCTTATTAAAAGCTTTAGCTAAACTTGAACCAGATAGCGCGAAAGAAATTAAAAAACAATTTGAATGGTTTGTGGGAGAGATTTAATTCTCTCTCACTTTTTATATTATTATATCAAGTTTTCATTTCAAAAAAATTTTTTTAAAATTTTGCTTGACAAGTCTACTATCTTGTGTTATAATAAAAGAAAAATGTAAAAGGAGTCGTATAATCTTTTATGATATATTTCTTTAATAAATTCTTTAAGAAAAAGCTCACTGCGAATGAGATGTTTGCAAAACTTGGTTTTACAATAGACCAAGATAATCCTCGTTTCGGATGTCATTATTCTCGTTATAATGCTCGATATGGTTATCTTCATAAGGTAAGCATTATTTATAAACACCCTTTGGGAGTAGAAAAGCCTTATATCCTCGTTCAAAGTTATCAGTACGATAATGATGCTATGGTTGGACTTACAGATGCTGAGATGGAAGCTTGTATGGCTAAAATTAAAGAAATGAGAGAATTTGCTATTAAAAATCCAGACATTGTTAAGGGATTCGGAAAAGTGAAGGTTGTTTAAAATGAAAAATAAATGGATTAAAAATAAACAAGAATCTTTAAAGAATCAGAATTCTGATAACTTATCTGGTTTATCTATTCAGCCAAAAGAGAGCGTTCGGCATATAAAGAGTAATATTGAAACAGACACGGATAAAATTGATACATTCTCAGATTTTCTAATTTATATTATTCGTAAAGTTACAATGAAATATAATCTTTGTTGCAAACTTTGGTCTGGACTTACCCCAATAGAAGTAAAGACCAATTTAAATGGAGATTTTATCACCATTTCTGACGTTCTTTTGAAACAAACTCTGCTAAAATTGACCATAGATAATTCACTTGTTTTTAGAACTGTAGATAAAGATACAGATTTTTTTATTGGGTTTAAAATTAATTGGCTTTGTCAGGAATATGAAACAATTTGTGAGTATTATTATAAAAATCAATGCGATAATAAAAATTATTTTGAATTACAAAAAGATGTGTTTTTGGAATCTTGTATTTTTCATCAGATTGAGAAAGATTGGAAGAAGTTAATTTTTAGGTCTACTTCTTGTTAAAGTAATCATTAAAGAAGTAGTAATCCTTAATGAAATATTTTGAAATAAAAAGGAGTTTAAATTATTATGAGTCTAACTGCTCAGTAGAAGCGAGATAAAGAAGCTCGCATCCAAGCACGAAAAGAAATTCGTGACCAGAAGAAAAAAGAAATCCGTGAAGAAAAAAGATTGAATAAGGCTAAAGATAGCCTAAAACAGCGTTGGGAAGAAAATGGTTGGAAGATTTACGAATATTGGAACGGTGATTTAGATTATCATTTCAAGGCTGAAAAAGAAAAACCTGATACTCCCTATATTATTCGTATTAATATTTTTAGTGGATTATGTGAGGATAAAATTTCAACCTCTATTAATTTTTTAATGGCTGATAGAAATAACTTAGAATGTTCACCTTATTTATTTGGTTATCCTGAGTTTGGTCTTGCTTATGAACAATATCGTCGTACTCAGAAAATGCTTGAAGAAAAATATGCTGAATTAAATAAGACTACGGATGAAGAAGTTGAAAGAGTTGAACATATTATTTCTAAAGTTGAAGACCCTGAATATCGACATGGTAAACATAAAAAATATCATAAAGAATTACTTAGAGAATTAAATAAAACTCTTGATACTACAAAGAAACAAGTTAAGGATAAAACAAATAACACAAACAATTCAAAAAATACAAAGTCTAAGAAAGATAATAAAAAGGAGCAAAATGGAATTGAAAAATCATGAATTGAGCACAAAAGTAAAAGAGCTTAATGATATTTTTGTCAAGCTCGGCTGTAAATTTCTTAGTGATGGTCGTATCCGTTATTTTGTTCCTGTAAAAGATAATCAATCTGCTATTACTTGTGATTGGACTGTTGTTATGGGAACAGTTGATGGTGCTGGTGGAAATAAATATGAAAAGTGTGCCAGCATCTCTGTGAATAAAGATTGTAAATCAACTATTCGTATTTATACAAATGTTTTGAAAATTGACTTGAGTTCCATAGAATCTGAACCTAAATATATCTATTCTCATATGACTTATTCTACTATCTCTGGTAATACCTTTGATTTGATTTATAAAATGAATCAAGCTTTGTGTGAACAGATGAAGGAGTTCCTTGAGGAAAGTAAGGTTGAAAGTGAAAAGACTACAGAATCTAAAAATTCGGTAGATTCTAAACCTAAAACTACTAAAAAGAAATCAACTAAATCCACAAAGAAAACTAAGGAGAGTGTATAACACACTCTCCTTTTTTATTGCGTTTTAATTTGCAAGTAAATTTTTAAAAAAATTTTTTTTAAAATTTAGTTGACAGACCTAACCCTTTATGATATAATATAGCCATAATGTAAAATAGACTTTATAATAGATTTACAAGGAGTAATATTATGGGCGAAGATAATAATTGTTCTTATTCTGTAGCAGATAATCCTAAATTTTATATCAAAGATGAATATGGGAATATGAAAGAATTTGGTGAATTTGCAAGTGCTGATACTGATTTGTTTAGATGTGGAGAGGGTTCAAATTTTTTTGAAGATGAAAATGCTAAACATTTCAGAATGATTACTAATAATCCCGCTATTTTTAGCTGTGATATTGATAATGTCGATTTAAGTTTCATCTGGGGAGATAGGAAGTCTATTCAGATTGCTGAACTTAAATATCATCTGTCAATGGAAGCTAAAAATGGTAATCTGTTAAGCAATGTTGTCCTTGAAGGTCTTAATAGAGGATTGATTACTGTTGAGGAATCTTTGTATTTTGTAAGTAATGGTTGGAAAAGAATGCACGGATTTCCTGTTACAAGATATAGAGGACTTGGAAATCGTAATAAGATGCGCAAGAAAGCTATTAAACAAGAAATTATTTGTGACATTTATAATAAAAATCTTAGTTATCTTTGTCAGTTTATGTATAGTCATCAAACTATAAGTTATAAGCTTGATTATTTATATGATGCTGTGAGTTTTGATGATTTTTGTGCAGGGGTTATTAATGGGTTTAACAAACTGTGGTGAGTTAAAGATAAATTAAAGGAGATATAATAATGGCATTTGAATATAAGCTTGGTAAAAAGAAATCTGATGCGCCTGAACATACTATCAGTCAGGACCGATTAGAAAAAATTAAAAGACACACAAGAGAACAAGGTTGGTTTCCTGAGTTTACCCTTGAAAAGCACGTTGAGGAACTTACTAAACAATTAGAAAAAAAAGATGAAATGATTCTTCATGATTGTGAAAAGATTAGTGGATTGGAACAACAGATTGAAATGCTTCAGTGTTTGATTGAAACTAAAGATAAAGTAATTGCAAATTTAAATAAACAAATCGAACTGCAAAATAATTTGAACGATTTGATTAAAAAGATGCAAGAGAATCGAGAGAATCGAGAAAAGAAGGATTAATAATATAAGGACTGATGATATGATTAGATTATTGGTTGATGATAGAGAAAATAAGATAGAAAATAATATTATTCACTTTGGAGAGAATAATGAAAGACGTATTACTAATATTACTTCCGAACTAAAAACAGGAAATTTTAATATCGAGTTTCTTGGTGTGGATAAAAATGGAAATGAAATTTATCGAGGTAAGAAAGATAGTTGGAAAAATATTATACTTTATTTGTTTGATTTATATAAGAAATATTTTGAAATTGTAGACGATGATGATAGATTGACCTTTTTGAAAAAGAATTGCGTAGAAAACACAGAAAATACAGAGGCTACAAAAGTTGAGGAAGATAAAATAGAGTATAATGAAAATAAAGTTACTAATAATAAGATTTCTAATACTGTTACTATGGTTACTCAAACTTATGATACAATGAAAGCTAAGGCTGAAGCTTTTGATAAACTGATTGATATTGTTTGTCATGATGGGGTTAAATTCCATCAGGAATGGAATAAGCAAGATATTAGAAAAGCCTGTAAGGGTGGAAGCGTTAAGGTCGGTGAGATTATCGGAGAATGGCATGGAGAAATTAAATTTACTGGTGATGAGGGTCAGAAGGATTTTCATGTATTTGTTAATACTATGATTGATGGAATGGATAGGGAACAGAAGAGGAAGATTTGGGTAGAGTGAGAATTGAATATGGATTTAGACAGAGCTTCGAGATGGGGTTCTGTTTTAAGAACATGGTGAGGTTTTATGGATAAAATAATTAAATACGGTGATTAGAAAACAGAAATAACAGGGTAGGATTTCGGTATTTTTCATGTTGTAAGAAAAAGTGAAAACTATTTTGAAAAGGAAATTGATGATATTGTTTACAGAATTCCTTTATGGGTTTGCATAGATGAAAATGGAAAAGAATATGAGTTAGATAGTGCTTATTTAAGAACTAATCCAAAATATTTTTTAACATGGGAAGAATACCATAAGGGTAGAAGAACTAATAAAAGAAAATACAATTTAATTGGGCAAAAATATTAGAGCTGGATTGTATTAGATTTATCTTATCCATATATAAATAAAAATGGGTTTGCAATAAAAAGGTATTTGTGTTGGTGTTCTAATATTTTGAGTGATGATACAGAATGTGGAAATATTTCTTTGGTCACAGAAACAACGCTATTAGGTCAAGGAATGATTAGTAATTCTTGCAAAACTTGCGGAAAAATACAAGTTGAAATAAAAGTTGGAGATATTTATGGTAAGTGGAAAGTTTTAAAAAGATTAAATACAAGTCATGAAACAACAGATAGAAAGTCTCTATTTTTATGTGAATGTCAGTGCAAAAATAAAACTTTACGTCCCGTTTATGCTTTAACATTATTAAATAAAAATGCTCCTTTACGCTGTGGGGTCATGGGTTGTGATGAAAATATTGCTATTATAGATGAGAATAGAAATTTAATTTCTCATCGTTGTAATACTTGCGGAGAAATGAAACCAGCTAATAAATTTAGAAAGAGCGCTCCGTGTTCGGGATGGCATTGTTTAGATTGTGTTCCTTTTAAGGAAAAAAGAAATAAATGGCAACAAGATGTTCATGCAAGATATATGTTTTATGCCAGTCGAGCTAAAAACCATAATTGGGATTTTGAATTTAGTGAAGACGAGTTTGAAAAATTAACAAGTCAACCTTGTTTTTATTGCGGAGGATATTCAAAAAGCACAAGATATATTGGCGAATATTGTGGAATTGATAGACTAAATTCTGATTTAGGATATACAAAAGATAATTGTGTGCCTTGTTGCCATGAGTGTAATGTGATGAAAATGGATTTGGACGTTTTTGGATTCTTAAATAAAGTTGAAGAAATCTATACAAAAATAAATGAAAGCCGAAAAATTTTAGAAGAGCAATTCAATATAACAGAAGATGGGGAAATTAATAGAATAAAAGAAAAGTTAGAAAAGCAAAAAGAATTGGTGCGTAATAATTATGAAGTTGGAATAAAAAGGGCTCTTGCTAAAAGAAGGGTTACAGCTTTGGTAGAAAGTTTAAGACGATTGGGTGTAGATGAGAAAGATATTATTGAAATAAAAGAAGAATTCGAAGAAAAATAATTTTTCAAAAAAAATTTTTTAAAAAATTTTTTAAAATTTAAAATTCCACTACCGACCTTTACCACAATACGAGGATAAGTGAAAGTAAATTCATTGGACAGATGTAATTTCACTTGTTTCTGTATTTGCCGCACAAAAAGAGATGAATGACAAGCTCAAATGCAAGTCGTTCATCTCTTTCGCTTTCATTGGTTCTCAGTTCCCAGTTAAATCCAAACTAATTGGGAATTAAGAAGCATGAATTCCTAATGAATTCGCAAATCGAATTTAGTAGAAATTCATCAATTTCATTCAATATCGTCAGGTTATAAGACGTTAAAACCAGAAAGGAGCCAGATATGGCTAACAACACTATTTCTCTTTTCGGTCACACCGTAATTGTTGCGGAAGAGGGCTTAGTCGTCCTTGACTCCAACAACAGTGTCATGGGTGTTGCCATGGACACAGCGGAGGTGGAAGAGATTATCTTCCATCACTAATCCCGAAACAGGGAGAGAGGGTAAAATCTCTCTCCCTGTCTGTCGTAGCTGGTTACTACGACACTGATGATGGGAAACCAAAATCAGCAATCCATCATGAAAGGAGGTTAAGACATGATGGAGGCTATCATCATTGGTAGTATCATCGCCAGCATCTTTGCTGGTCTTGGTGTTGCCAGTATTACCGCTATGTACATCATCTATAGATGCACAGGCGGCAAGAAGAGCTTCCTGTGGTATCTTCGCCACATTTAAGCTCTTCAACGGCTTTCTGGAACACTTTGTGCCGTAAAACAAGTGTTATCCCATAATATGTCAAGGAAAAGACGTTAAAACCAGAGAGGAAATCAGAAATGGAATTTGTTACTTATTTAAAAGAGAACAGCGTCCTTGTTCTCACTAATGACATCGAATACCTCGTCTTTAAGTGGACGGGGGATGAGTGCATTGCCGCGCGTTGCGGAGTGTTGCTGGACGGCAAAGTAGACCTGACCAGCGCGAAGATTATCTTCGCGTGGACAACCAAATCTCCCGATATGGGAGAGGTACAGAAAGCGTTATACAAAATTACTGGAAAGGCTTTTGACCTTTCCTTCGACGAGGACTACGACCCCATTTTCACAGAATGGGGTATCAAAGATACAATAAGTGTATCATATTATTACAATGCACTGTATGAGGAGTTCAATAAGTAACTCCTCATACCCTTCTGACCTGAGCAAGTCGTTAAACTACTCAATGTCTAAGCATTGTTAGAGCCCACTATCGTTGCTCATAAGAGTTTGGATAATGGGCTCAATAGAGTGCTTAGCAGAACAAATCGCACTCGGAAAGGAGGTAGCCTCTATGCAGATTACCTTAGAAGTAGTCCGTTAGTTCGGACTTGTAATCACTGGCATAATCATCGGTGGTTGGATGATGATTTAATAAGTCCAGTGAGATAATCCCCAGCACAAAGAGATAACAACCACTATCTCTTGGGACTGAGCAGTTAAAGGGTTTCCACACAACTCTTTAACTGTCTCTGATTATAACACACTTGGTAGCGAATGTCAAGTGTTTTATATAAAGTTCCTACAAACAATTTTATAATGTGTAGCTCTATAAGAGCAGAAAGGAAACAGTATGGATACCAATATCATGACTAAACAGTGCAAATTCAATTGCAATATGGGACTTTGTAATGGCAAGTCTTGCAAGACTTGCCATTTCAATGAGAGCAAGCCAAAAGAAATTGCTCAGATGATAAATTATGGCGCAGTTAAGCGCTATAATCAGTCCAAGACTGGCAAGGTTTACAGAACGGAGGTCATGCGGTTCTAATAGATTTCTAACAAGCATTGTTAGAGGGACAGAGCTAATTTGGTTCTGTCCCTCCATAGAGTGCTTATTCGCAATATAAGCCTCATGCGAACCTACATATCCTACAATATGTAGTAGTTCCTCGCATTTTCAGGTAGAAAGGAGAAGAACTAATGTAGTTAGTTAAATAGATTGATTATCATTTTAACATTGTATCTTATGTAATCGTCTTAGACGGTTCTTGGATACTCTAAGTAAAATAAGTCAACACGAGAGGAAAGTGTAGGCTTTCCTCTCACCCCTTATCAAGTATTATATCACTTGACGAATCATTTGTCAAGTGTTTATAATAAATATTTTTTACACAGACAAGGAATAAGTCTATAAAACCAGAAAGGAGCCAGTTATGGCTAAGAAGAATATGAACAACATCAACAGCAAAAACACCCTTGGTATTGAACGTGTCAAAGTGGATATGAACTCCACATGGGCAAAAACTGTTCTTGTTCCTGCACTTAAGGAAATTCGGGAAAATCCTGCTCGTCCTTGGACGATGATTAAATGCCCCATTAATCTTATCAACCTTTTTGAAGGGCAGAGAGACCTTAAGCATTCGTATCTTTCCATTCTTCGTAATTTCGATTACAAGAGAAGTGAGGTTAAATCGTTGAATTTCCGTGATGGTTATCTCGAATGCTGGGATGGCCACCATACCATTGAAGCACTTATTGCAAAAGGATACAAGTGGGCTTGGTGCAGGCTCTTTAATGGGTTAACCATTGAAGAAGAGGCACATTTGTTTATGCACCAGAATGATGGAGTTACGCGCGTTTCACCTGCGGATATGTTTAATTGCGCACGGAAACTTAATCTTGAGCCCGCTGTTTCCATTCTGAAGATTTGCGACAAATACAATGTCACGGTCGGAGGAAAGAAGGGCAGTCTTCGTAATATTACCGCTCCTCGTAAGCTCCTTCAGATTCATGATGAATTTGGTGATGAAGGTGTCAATTATGCTCTTGAGATCGGAAGAGCGTCGTGTAGGGAAAGAGTGTAGATCTCGGTGGTCGC
>ERZ1024431.64-NODE-64-length-13913-cov-6.998196_pt1 | contig 13913 bp, 14 predicted proteins | sample MGYA00520782_ERZ1024431 | MGnify/ENA primary metagenome ERZ1024431 (study PRJEB33242, sample SAMEA3444288) | Homo sapiens | biome: Host associated; feature: Gastrointestinal tract; material: Stool | place: Uganda | collected 2011-01-01 ...
ATACGAGATAAGCTAGTGACTGGAGTTCAGACGTGTGCTCTTCCGATCTATGCTAGAGAAGTTCGTCGTAGGAATCATAGATATACTAAAGATGAAATAATTAGAATTGTTGAATTTGGTGATGCTGTCCAAAGAGCAGAATTATCTGAATTTTTCTTTTCTGTTAGTGGTCTTTATAAAAGAATTATTCTACACTACGCAACTTTTTTAACTTATTCATGGGTACTATCGCCGCACTTAAAAAATGCTAATGATTCAATTAAAGATAAAAAGAATTCCGCGGCTTATTATAAAGCAGCAAGTTTTTGTTCTGATTTTCAAATTGAAAAGCGTTGTGCCTTATTTGCTAGAGATATTCTTGTTAAAGGGGCATACTATGGTTTAATTTATAATGAGAATGACAGAGTAGCAATTCAAGATTTACCTTTTGAATATTGTCGAAGCCGCTACAAGAATCGAGATGAAGTAGATATTGTAGAATTTAGTATGAAATTTTTTGATACTATTACTGATGATGAATTAAGAAAAGAAATTTTAGGAACTTATCCTAAAGTTGTTCAAAAAGGTTATTATGACTATAAACATAAAAATAAAGATTGTTGGATTTTTCTTCCGGCAGAAATAGGTGTTTATTTTAAGTTTTTTGATGAAAAGCCTTTTTTCTTAGATTTAATTCCACTACTCGATGATTTAGACGACTATAAAGAAATAGATAAAAAGAGAAACCTACAAGCTTTAAAGCGAATTTTGGTTCAAAAGATTCCCCATGATGGAATGAAATTAGTTTTTGAACCAGAAGAAGCAGAAGAGATGCATGCCGGCGCTATAGAAATGCTACAGGATAATCGAGATGTTGATATTTTAACAACCTATGCAGATGTTAATTTACTCGATTTAAGTAGCGATGATGATGAGAAAACAGAAGTTGAAGATGTTCAAGATTTAATCTATGAATCTGCCGGAGTATCTAAAGAATTATTTAGTGCCACAACTGATTCTGGTTTAGATTTTTCTTTGAAAAACGACTTATCATTGATGATGATTTTGGGAAACAAATTTGCAAGTTTCTTTACTGCAATTATTAATTACAGTTATTCGACTAAAAAAGTTAAATTTAAATTAACTATTCTCCCTATTAGTCATTACAATAGTGATGAATATACCACTAAGCAAAAAGATTTAGCAGCGTTTGGTTATTGCTTCTTAACGCCAATTTTATCTACCGGCTTAGATCAAAATAGTTTAATTGACTTAAAGAATCTTGAAAATGATTTACTATCTCTTGAAAAAATCTTAAAACCGCTACAATCTGCATATACTCAATCTGGAAGAACAATAAAAGATTCTAGTGCATCTTCCCAAACGTCATCTATTACAACGATAACGGCAAAGCGGGAGGTGGAAAATAATAATGAGTCAAACGATTCAAACGCAACTTCCAGCGAATCTTCTGAAACTTGATGTTACGACTTATGGGACGATAGAAAAAGTTAATGATGTGCTTTCTAAATGTAGAGTCCGAATTTTTTATAAGGGCATGAATAGGAACCGCACTTTTATTACAGAAGACTTTGCAAATCAATTAATTCAATCTCTTCCTTATACGCCGATTAAAGGTATTTTTGATTACGCACAGGAAGACTATGAGGATCATGGAAATGATAATTCTGATGGTAGGATTTATGGTATAGTACCAGAATCACCCAATTTTAATTGGGAAAAGCATTTGGATAATGATGGAGTAGAAAGAGAATATGCTTGTTGTGATGTATTCTTATTTACTTCTCTTTATTCCGAAGCTAAATTGATTCCAACAAAAAGTCAGTCAATGGAAATTTATCGTAATACTCTTGAAGGAGAATGGCGAATTTCTCCAGATGATGGACAACCATATTATCATTTCTTAAAAGGTAGTTTACTAGGACTACAGGTTCTTGGAGACACTACAGAGCCATGTTTTGAAGGTTCTGCATTTTATAGCCTATGTAAAGGCGCGAATGAATTACTTGATTATATTAGAAATTTTAGTAAGAAGGAGGAGAAAAAGATGGAAATGAATAAAGAACTATTCAGACTTTCTGATAGCGAAAAATGGGATTGCATTTTTAATGCACTAAATCCTAATTGCAATGAAGAAGGCGAATGGAAAATTGATTATAGTATTCTTGACATTTATGATGATTATGCTCTTTGTTATGATAGAGAATCTGGTAAGTATAGTCGAGTTTATTATACAAAGGAAAATGATTCTGTTACTATTGGTGAAAAGGTAGATGTTTATATTGTAGATGTAACTGAAACTGAGTACAATGCCCTTGAAGCTATGAAGTCTATTGGCACTTATGAGGCTGTTAATGAAAAGATTGCTGAAATGACTACTGCGGCAGAAACTTATACTAAAGAAAAAACAGAATTTGAGTCTGCTATTGCAGATAAGGATGCTAAGATTGCTGAAATGGAATCTACTATTAGTACATATTCTACTGAGAAAGCAGATCTTGAAGCTAAGATTAGTGAAAAAGAAGGTGAAATTTCTACATTCTCTGCTGAAATTGAGACTCTAAAATCTGAAAAGTCTGTATTAGAAACTGAAAAAACAGACATTACTACTGAGCGTGATAGTCTTGCAGAATTTAAAAAGACTATTGAAAATGAAAAGAAGGAAGCAATTCTTTCCGAATTTTCTATTCATCTAAATGATGAGCAAATTAAGACCTTTAAGGAATCTTTTGATAAATATAGTGTAGAAGATTTTGAAAAGGAAGTTTGCACTACAGCATATAAGTCAGACTCCACTATGTTCTCTAAGAAGAGTTCTGAGCCTGATTATATTTATAAAAATGATTCTCAGACTTCTAAGAGTAATACCGGAATGATGAGACTATTAGAGAATTATAAGAATGGAGGTAATAAGTAATGGCAATTAAGTTTTTTGATTGTAAGGGTTTTGGCCAGCTAGAGCCAAACCAAGTATGGTTCACTCGTGCTGGTATGATTGAAGCACAGTGCTTCCTAGATGATAAGAAATTTGCTTCCAATTTCCCAATGACTCCTGCACAGGCAGCAGACGGCAAGATTTATGGTGAAGTTGGTGCATTCCTAACTGTAGATAAAGCTAATCATATTGCTACTGTTCCTACTAAGGCACTAAGCGATAAGGGTTATCCAATGGGTATTAACTATTCTACTGAAAAGATGTATAATCAGTTTACTCCCGGTCGTAGAAATTTCTGCATGATTTGCGGCGAATTCCTACCTCGTATTGGCTTTGTAGAGCCGGGCATGAGATTTACTACTAATACTGTTGGTTGGGAAACTACTGCTTCTACAGTATTTACTACTGCTAATCCAAAGTTTGATTCTGATATTATGTATGCAGATGTTAAGAAGGCACTAGAGGCTGGTACTGATGTTTATGCTTATGTAGTAGAAGGTTCTGATGGCAAGCTAGTTCTAGGTGCAAATGTAACAGATGCACTAGGCGAAGTTTATACTCGTGTAGTAAAGGCTTATACAAACGCAGATGGCACCAAGTCCTTCATGTTTGAAGTAATTAATAAGCCAACAAAGTGATTAAGGGAGGTTGATAAATATGGCATTTGATAGAGACTCTATTAAGAATCTAGTAGTTTGTGCGTTTAAGAAAACCACTCCAGATCCTACTAAGTATTCTGTAAGTGACGTTAAGGGTGCAGCTTCTCAGGCTCTACATGAACTAGCAAGCGATTATAACTCTTATCGTAGAAATAAATATGATATTTTTGAAATTATGCAGGAATCTTATGATGAAGTTCTACCAAAGTATGTAGAAGACTTTATGGGTTCTTTTGCTGAAATTAAGACTGTAGCTAATGGTCAGAAGGCACAGTTCGTTCGTAAGCGCGGTAGACAGCGGGCTAAGCAGTTTATTACCCAAGTTGGTCTAGGTGGTGCTTATGAGTCTTTCAGACTAGATAAGGATACTTTTGAAGTTGGCGGCCATGCAATTGGTGGCGCTGCTTACATTGATTTTGAGCGCTATATTTGTGGTGATGAAGATATTTCTGAATCTGCTGAAATTCTACTCGAAGGTCTACAGGAAGCAATCATGGGTGAGATTCAGAAAGCTCTAATTGCATCTGTTAATGCAGAAGACCGTCCAGCTAAGAATGTATATGTTGGTGCAGGCTTTGATGCAGACGCAATGCAGGAACTATGTGCAATCGCTCGTGCTTATGGCGGTGGCGCAACAATCTTTGCTACTCCAGAGTTCGTAGCAGCTATGGGGCCAGATGCAATTGGTCTACCAATCTTTAATGGTACTCCTGGTTATGCAGGTGCAACCCCAGCCTATAATCCAGATGATATTGCTTCTATTGCAAGAACTGGTTATATTACTTCTTTCCGTGGTAATCCAATCGTTCAGATTCCACAGTCTTATACTGACGAAACCAATGAAGTAACTCAGATGAATCCTGCTCTAGCTTACATTTTCCCGACTGGCGGCGAAAAGGTTGTTAAGGTTGTATTTGAAGGCCCAACTCAGGTTGACGATTTCAAGGGCCGCGACCGCAATATGGAAATTGAAGCATATAAGAAGGTTGGTGTAGCTATTCTAACAAACCATAACTGGTGTGTATATGAGAATACTACTCTTGCAGATACTACTAATTATCCAACTAAGTATCCAATTGGTGACTAATTGAGATAATTTAATATAGATAAAAGTTACAATGGAAAAAGGGTGAGTGAGTTTAACTCACTTGCCTTTTTTTGAGTTAAAAGGAGGAATTTAATTATGGCAACAAGAATGGTAAATTTACAAAATATGGTTAATAAAACAATTGGCTTAAACAAACCAGAATATGGTATTAAGAGAAAGTGGACAAAGAAAGGACAAATCATTCCACTTCCTTTCGATACTGTTCAACAGATGATTTATGATGAAGGATTCAGTAAGATGCTAGAGCGCGGCTATCTCTATATTGATAGTATGCAGGATAAAATTGATCTTGGTCTTGAACCATATGGGGCAACTGAACCGGAGAATATTATGGTTCTAACAGATGATAAGATTAAAGATATGCTGATTAAATATCCAATTACTACTTTTAAAGGCGAACTAAAAAAATATAATGATGCTCAAATTAATGCTCTTGTTAATTATGCTATTGCGAACGAAGTTTTAGATGCTGAAAAATGTAGTCTACTAAAGGAGATTACTGGAATCGATATTCTAAAGGCAGTAGCCTTAAATAGAGATTTAGCGAAGGCAGATAGAAAAGATTGAGGTGATAATAAATGGTTGAATTAATGACTGTTTATGATGCTTTTCTAGCAAAAGTTAATGAGGATGATTGGGCGCATTGTTACAACGAAGACGATTTAAAATGGTTTATTCAAGATTGGAGAAGTTTTTTGAATGCCGCCATAGTTTATTTTAAATTCCCGCGTTGCGGGCTTGATATAGATGAAGAAAAGCAATGTTTTAAAGATAAATTTTTTTCTAATGAAGAAGTTCAGGTATTAGCTACCTATATGAAATGGGAATGGCTAAAAAGAACAATTGACTCTTGGGAAAATATCAAGACATAGTACGATGAATCAGATTTTTCCCAAGCTAAATTACTATCAACTTTTATTGAACTTAGAAAACAAGTTCAAACAGAAGCAGAAGAACTTCAAGCTATTTATTATCGTTCTGTTGCCAAGCGACCCTTTCATTATCGCAATCTTGCCGGAAAACATAATAGATGGCGGCGATAACATGGATAGTGTAAAGGAAGCTTATAAAGAAAAAATGAAAAAGCGGCTTTATGGTTTATTAAGGGAAAGAGAAAAAGATGGCGAATGGGAAAAATTTCTTGATACTATTTTAATTGAGCTTCTGGGATATCAAGATGAATCAAAGACCATTGAGTATTACACTCTCTTAAATAAGCTTAATGCTTGCCGCTATCTTTCGTTTAAATATTATAGAAAAACTATATTTGAATGTATGAATTTATTTGATAGGGTTGATGTGTGATGAGTTATTTTACAGAAGTCTACTTAAAAAGAATGAACGTTGATGGACATACTCAATAGGAAAGAACCAAAACTCGAAAAGAAAAAGAGTTTGATAAGCTATTCTTAAAGAAGACAATGTACCAATCACAAATTTATCAAATAAATGAAGAGCCGGCTCAATTAATTGGCTCATTACAACCAAATAAATGGAACGAAAGTGAATTAATTTCTAATTTACTAATTTCTACAAAGACTAAGAAATTGAATACTGGAGATATATTATGTATTTACTAGAAAATTAAAAATGAAGAATTAAACAAGAAATGGTTAATACTTTTTGTTGAGGATAATCTTTCAAATGGCTATTATACTTATAAAGTTATTTGCTTAGATAGCGAGATAAACATTACAAATGAATATGGAGATACACAATTCGTAGTACCAGTTAAATTTGTCAATTCAACATCTCAACTTGTTATCGATTATTTTAAGTTTGGTACTAATGATTATAGAGAGCCGAATAAAAGTGGAATCTTTATAACTAGAGATTTTGATTTTCTAAAGAAAGATGTATATTTTGATTATGAAAATAGAGGGTGGGAAATTCAAGGTAAAGATAATATTAGTATTAAAAAAGTTTCCTATACTACTATATCTGAGAGATTAACTCACGCCGCTGAACCTATTTCTTCAAAAGATATTCCAGTAAGTGAAGAAGATAATTTCTTCTTAATAAATCGGTGAGGTGAATACAATGGATTCTAGTGTTAAATATGGACAAGAGCATGGCAGAAACCTTATAAAGATTTGTAAGAAATTATTTAAAAATGAAAATCTTTGTAGACTATTAATAAATACGGATTTAGACCCTTTAAACAAAGATAAGCATCCAGAACAGATAAATGGAATGGAATTATTTCAAAAAAATATTAGAGTAGTTCCATTATTAAAAGATGATGAACAAACTACTGAAAGTAAAATAATTCTTTTTTATGATTCTGGAGATATTAATTCTTCTAATTCAGACAATGAGAATTTGTCTTTTGTAATAAATGTTTACTGTCCTTTTAAAGAATGGAGAATAACTGGTGATGATTTGCGGCCTTATGCTATCATGAGTGAAATAAGAAAATCCTTACAGGATACACGCATAAATGGCTTAGGAGAAATAAGATATGAGGGTTTTGAACTATCTACTTTAACAGAAGAAATGAGTGCTCATACGATGAGGTTTTATATAAATGCTTTCTCGTGATGAACAAAATTATGTTAAAGAACAAACTTTTATTAATGCGGCCTATAATTTTAGAAATATAGCTAGAATTTAGCCATTAACAATAAAAGAAATTTTAACTATGGGTAGATAGGAATATGAAAAAAGATTAGCCCTTTTACTATTAACCGAAGCAGATATTATTAAAATTATTAAAGAAAAGACAGGAAAACAACCAACCCCAGAAGAGATACCAAGGCCGCTAGAATATTTATTATAGAGTGCACAATTAGATGACTCATTTTATTTAGAATTAAGAAATTGCTTTACTACTTTTATAGCGGAAGATATTTTATTGCTCCCAAAAATAAATTCTGTATTGATTGGCCCGCCAGAAGAAAAAAGATTAATTACCGATAGTAATTTTTCTGATTTTCAAGAAGTTCTTTGTATTCAAAATGCAAGACCAGTCAAAGAGCCTCCTCCAGAAAATGAATCTGAAATTGCTCGTAAGTTCAGATTAAAAAGAGAAATGAGAGATGCTGCTAAAAAGAAGCAACAGGAGAAAAAAGGTGAAATATAGACTTTTACTGAGTCTATGGAAATGGCAGAAGTCTTTGGGATAGATTACCCTAACTGTACTTTGTTTGCATTTTATAGATTAATAAAGCGGCATCAAGCAAAGGAAAAGTGGGATTAGGATATACAGATGATATGTGCAGGAGCAGATTCCAAAAAAATGAAAACAAAATATTGGGGTGAAAACCTCGAAAAAGATTAAAGGAGGTAAGATAAATGGCTGCTGAAAAAAATCTTTTTGAAAAGTATGGTATAAAGGAAGTCGCAGACGTTACCTTTTATCGTATTGACAGACGAAAAGAAACTTATGAGTCTCAGCGTAAAATTACCGCGGCTTCCATTTTAAAGGGCGCTGTTGAACTAAAAACAGTTTATCCAAATGATGGAACTGGTGTTGGCGCAGAGGAAGGATTTGAGGCTTATGTATTTACCGATGCTGAGCTTCTAACTCATACTAACTATAATTGTGATGATAACGTTGCTCTTGAGTATAAGGCTACTGTAGTTTTAACAGGTCAAACTGATGCTACTATGACGAAAAAGAATATTTTTGATAGTCTATCTGCTGTTAAGACTTATACTAAAAATGGTAAGAAAATTTCCGTTCAAGATGTTCCATCTGAGCTAACTGAAAAATTTGATACTTCTGTAGTTAACGGTGTTGCAAACAAAGATAAATATGATTATAAGATTGAAGAGTCTTATTCTACAACTGGTGATGGTACTCCAATTACAAGCGGAACTCACGAGTATTCCTATCCAGAACAGGTTCTAATGCTATATGCAAAGAATCAGAATCTACTAACTCGTGCCGGTGCTCGTTATCATTTTGATGGCGCAGATACTTATTTTGGTGACCTAGAGTTCAATGACAATTTCTTTGAAACTCCCGGCTCTGATTCTAAAATGGTTGTAGTTGGACTAGCTGGCAAGTTTACTGAAAATCTATACGATGCAGAAGATGTAATGACTACCATTTCTTCTCTAACCACTACTATTTCCGCTAAGGCATATGATGTACAGTATTCTGATTATGCTGAACTAATTGTCGAAGATGAGATGGGTTATTTCAATCCAGCATATCTTGGCGGTTCATATACTAAGGGCGCTGAAGGTTCTGGCGAAGTTGATTTCTTTACCGCAGATAATACTTATGCTGCTTGGGCAGAAAAGCTAAGTGGCGTAGACCAAGCAATTGCTAACTCTGAAATGTGGGGTAAGGCTGAACATGATAGTATTAACGATGCAATTGATGCTCTAAAGCAGAAGAAGCTTGTTATTGATAACGAAAGTGAGAATGGTCTAAAGGGTATCCTAAAGATTCATGGCGGTTATAAAGTTACTGATAAGGATGGCACAGATGTTTCTCCTGCTGCTGGAACTGCTGATACAGAATATGACGAAAATAAATATAGTTACAGTGCAGGTGATAACGTAACAAGCAACTATTCTCTACAGAGTGTTCTTGATGCTCTTACTAAGCTAACTTATACTAATGAGGAAGTTATTGATGATCTAACTGTTACCGCTGATGGAAAATCTTCTAACCGTGCAATTTATGTTCGTGTAGATGGCGAAATGGATATGGCCGCAGGTGCTTTCCTATATATTCTAACCAATAAGAACTCTAAGAAGCTTTCTTCTGATAAGGATGGTATTTTCTACTTTGTAGATAAGAAGGGTAATACAGTTTATTATCAAGACAAGATTTTTGCTGGTGTAGAACATCTAGCGCTAGTAGTAATCGGTAAGAAAGGTCTAATCTTTGTAACTAATCGTTGCGGCTACCGTAAGACAGATGCAATTGGTTGGGTAGTAAGCCGTAAGGGTTATCCTTCTGATGAGCATTGTAAGAGAATTGTTGAAAATGGTCTAATTCATACTGTTCCAGTAACAGTTAATGACGAAACTTTTGAAGCAACTTGCACAGTTTCTAAACTAGCTGTTCGTAAGATTAAAAAGAACGTTCTACATTACACACCTGTTCTATTCCTAGATACTCTAAAGGTTTCTACTATTGAGTAGACCGCAGAGGAAGTATATGCAACTGGTGGCAAGGGTAATGCTAATCTAATTGGTTGGGATTATGGCAAGAATATTACTCTAACTCTACAAGATGCTCTTTATACTCCTGCTTCTATGAGCGCTATGCTAGGTAATGAGGGTACTAACTTTGTCAATGGCGTAAAGGATACTAAGCATATTGATAGAATGGAAAAGGTAATTGCTAAGCGCTCCTTTATCGTACCAGCTGGTAATAGTAAAGGTCTACCTTCTGAAGGAGATATGACTGCACAAGCAGTATTTATTGATCCTTCTACTATGAAGCCATATCAAGATGGTACTCCAATTGCAGAAGGTGAACTATTCCTAAAGTGGACTCGTTCTATTGCTTATGAGAATAATAGTATTGGTAATACAATTGAAATTTCTGCTGAGAAGTTCCCCGGCACTTACAAGGTTGTTGGTGATACATTCGCAAGAAGCAAAACAACTGGTGAGGATGAGAGATTTATGTTTATTATTCCTCAGTGTAAAATGGGAAGCGAAGTTACTATTACACTTGAAGCTGAGGGAGATCCAACGGTCTTTGACATGTCATTAACAGTTCTTCGTCCAGACGATGGAATTATGATGAAGCTTGTTCAGTATGATGTAGTTGACAATACCGAGGAAAACGATGGTTCTACTATGGTTAAGGACACTGAAAACCTAAATCTACTTGACGATGCTGAAATGTTTAAGGTTAATGCAGATTCAGAGGACGATACAACTTATATCGGCGCAACTGAATATTGATGATATAATAGAAAAGAATTATTGGCTATTGAACTATTTAATTCAATAGCCATTTTTCTTAGTAATATGTGAGGTGAATGATTTTGGGTATTTTTGACCAATATGGCATCAAAGAAGTTGCTGACGTTACTATTTATAGTATTCATAAAAAGAAAGATGGTAGTGGAGATGTTTATTATGTGCCAGCTCTATATTTAGATACATTAAAAATTTCTTCTGCCGAAAAGACTGCTGAAAATGTTTGGGCGCAAGGCGGTCTCGGAAACGCTCGTTTAATTTGTTGGGACTACGGTAAGCAAATTAATGTTACTCTTGAAGATGCTCTTTGCACTCCTGCTTCTTTAGGTCTATGCTGGGGCGGCGTATTAAGTTCTGATTGGAAAGACGGCCATGTAAATCATGATATGGGAATCACTTTTAATGATAAACACCCAGTAGAAAGACTTTCAAGAATGGAAAAAGCGTTTTATCCAAGAGGAGATAGAAGAAATATTAGTTACTTGCTTCCTCATATGAAAGACGACAATCTTCTAAATGACGAAGGAAATGAAAAGACAATTCTTTCTAAGTCTAGTCTTGTAGATGGAACAGAAGTGAATGGCTTTGGATATGTTAATAATAGAACATATAAGTGGAGACTTGCAATTGAGTCTAATATTAAATCTATTTCTCAAATTCCTAATAAATTTTTTGATATTTATGGTAAATCTTACAAAATTGCAGACAAATAGACTATTACAGTTAAATCTCCCTCTTCTTCTAAAGATGATTTCAAATATGAAATTTGCTATAAGATTAATCCAACTGAAGGACTAACTTTAGAAAAACCAAAGGCCGCAATTATCATTGATAAGAGTGATGCCGCGGCGGTAGTTACAAGCGATGATTATACTACACTAGAATCTCTAAAAACAGCTTCTTATTTAAAAATTAGAGTTACAAATGATGATAGATATTTAGCTTATCTTGGTGAAACTGCATTGATGGATACAAGCATGGGAAAAGAAAATAAATATGTAAATGTAGAACAATTTAAAGGCTTAGATATGTGGTTAAGATTTTCTAGTATTAATGAACTAATTTATTTTATTTTAACTAAATATGAAAATGATATTCTCTACATTAAATCTGCTTCTTATAAGCCAAAAGATAATGAATCTTCTGATAATCCGGGCGCTGAATGGGCTATTTCTCTTGATGAATCAGAAGAAGCAAAGCAAAAAGAAGGAAAACTTTGGGCTTATGTAAATCCAAAGACAATGACTCCTTATGAAGATGATTATTGGTTTAACCAAGGTGAACCATATTATATCAAATCTTTAACTATTGCGCCTGAAAAGAAGAAGCTTAAATCTCAAAGAATTACGGTTACAGCAGGACAATTCCCCGGCATGTATATGATTGTAGGTGAAACTTATATTAGAAGTCGTGATACTGGTGAAGATGAGAGAATGCAATTAAAATTCCCACTATGTAAGATTAAATCTGACTAGACGTTAACGTTAGAAGCTGAGGGCGATCCAACTACATTCAATTTGGACGTAGAAGTTGCTAAGCCAGTTAGCGGCGTAATGATGGAATTAACATCTTATGAAGTAGCAACGAAAATGGAATCTACACCGGAAGGTTATTATGTAGAAAAAGATGGCTCAACAGAAGTATTGAGTGAGTAAAAGGAGGGAGAAAAATGAATATTTTCGACCAATATGGTATAAAGGAAGTTGCTGATGTTACTTTATATTCTATTGAATTAGATGAAAATGACGATGAAGTATATGTTCCTGTGTTATATTTCGATACTTTAAAGGTTTCTACGGTAGAACAAACTGCTGAACAAGTCGCTGCGAGAGGCGGATTAGGTAACGCTGAATTGATTATCTGGGATTATGGCAAGGAAATTACCGTTACTCTTGAAGATGCTCTATATAGTCCAGCAAGCCAGGGTATGAATTGGGCAGGTAAACATGGTAGTAAACATATTAAATTATATGGAACATTAACAGATAGAAGAACTGGTGAACCCACTGCCGCGACACTTGAAGTTGAAAGTTACAATGCCTTTGCAAGGCAAGGACAAATTTACTATTGGGGTAATGCAAAATATAAAATTGTCGGTAAAAATGGAAAACGTTGTCGTATTGAAAATGGCAATCTATCATATAAAATAGATACAGAAGTATGGGGATTAAATATTTCTGGTAATCAAACTGGAGCATTAGAAATTGTAAAAGAAATTCAAGATTCCAATTATCTTTTTATTTTAAATGATGAGATGAATAAACAAATAATTCCACCAGAAGAAGCAATTTATCAAATTGATCATGCTCTAAATAATGTCTATTATTTAGATAGAATGGAAAAATGTAAAGCTAGTCAAACTTTTGTTATTAATACAAAATCTAATGACTTGCATGCTAATTATCGTTATTTACAAAAATATTCATAGTGTGAATTATCTGTATTTATTGATCCGAAAACAATGCAACCTTATGAACCTAATACAGATGAATTTACTCGCCGAAATGGGCAAACTATTACTGGTGAATTAAGAGTAATAAAGCAGCATGAAATTTATTATAAATGGACAAGAACAAGAGCAATTGAAAATACTTCTCTTGGTCATCAAATTATTGTTGACACGGTCCATTTCCCCGGAACTTATAGACTTGTAGGAGAGACGTTCTCTCGTAGCAGAAAAACTGGTAAAGACCACAGATATCAATTTGAAATTCCACTATGTAAAATGGGCGCTGAAAATAATTTAACATTGCAAGCAGATGGAGACCCCACCACATTTAACATGACGCTTAAAGTTCTTCGTAGAGAAGACGGTGTTATGATGAAACTAACTCAGTATAGCGTTGAGGAAGCTAAATATGATGGATACGTTAGTGGTAGTACTAATGTTACTCCTAAAGCTGAGGTGGTGCCAGAAGACCCTACCATTGGGTCTGATTGACGATAAGATTACTTATCAAAAGGAGTATATAGAAGATTTGAAAAATTCAAGTATTAAGATAACATCTCCTGCTTCTGGTAGTTATTATGAAGTTGGAGAATATATTGAATCTGCTTTGGCCGCGAATGGTGATAAAAGTAAATTAGTTGTAAGATAGAGTACTACAATTAATAAGCAATATAAATTAAGAAAATATACTAATGGGGTTATTTCAAATCCTGCTGAGTACAAAGAAAATGGAAGGATTTATCAAGAGACTGGAACTACTACAACTAAAAACCTTCCAGATTCTCAATATAATGTTGAATTAATAGAGAGGTGAGAAAATAAAGCATCTTCTAAATTTAAGACTATATCTTTACCAAAATTCCAAGT
>ERZ1024431.65-NODE-65-length-13461-cov-36.576798_pt1 | contig 13461 bp, 20 predicted proteins | sample MGYA00520782_ERZ1024431 | MGnify/ENA primary metagenome ERZ1024431 (study PRJEB33242, sample SAMEA3444288) | Homo sapiens | biome: Host associated; feature: Gastrointestinal tract; material: Stool | place: Uganda | collected 2011-01-01 ...
AGAGCGAACCGAAGTAAGCGGTCGCAATCTCATTAGCTGCCCACTCTGCGCTTCCTTGTTTCTTCAATTCGTGATATTCATCATTGATGAAGTCCCACATATCTTTGGAAAATTCCTTGGGTCCGAATTTTCCTTCCCGAATTGCCTTCACAGAATAATCCTTGGGCATCTCGAGCGGCTCGAGCCCCATCCTGATGCGTTCATCTTGTGTCTCTTCTCGGTGTCGCTCGTATGCGCCGATAAGATTGCGCAAGGCTTTCGCTTCGCGCTCGGTCTTCTCATACTTCTGTTCTGATACAAGCGTTTTGGTCACGTCCGAGAGATGAAGCCCTAAGTCTTTGTATTTGTCTTTCAGCATCTGGGTGTGCGTCTCGAATTCGGTTTGCGTCAGCAGGCGCTGATTCATCTCGCGCCCCTGCCGAGTTGCGGCAGCTTCGGCATCCGTGTACAGCCTGACGTATCGGCTATAATCTGGTGTTCTTTTGCTCATAGTTTGTAAGCTCCTTTCTCTTTGTTGAATTTGAATTGGTACGCGCGGCATCCTTCTTGATAAATGTCACCCCATACCCATTTATTGCGCGGCTTTGTTCGGTCAAGCATTGTCAGCCCCGTATAAACGGGCTTGTAGATCTCTTTCCCTGTAGTGCAATCAATCCCCTTGAATTCATAAGTGCAAGCAGGATTTTCCCCGTGCTTGTAGCGGATCACGCCGCTTGCAAAGTCTGTTTTCCATTGTCCGAATGCGTGCCCTTCTGCTTCGTCATGGTATGCGCCATGTCCGTGCGGGTCGGCATACCATATTCCATCCACGTTTGTGCTCAGCGGCACATAATCACAGGCGCGGAGAATACCAAGATATCGCTCTACTATCTCATTGGTACCGTTCACCGCTGCCTTAGATAGGTTTGCATGGATCGCGCCGCGGTGCGCCCCTACAGACTGCATATAACCGATGGCATTCGTCAAGATATGTTTATTTATGGGCTTCTGCTCCCGCTCATTATAGAGCCTCTCAAGCGTTGGGCGTAGTTCCGGATATGCTCGGGCGAGATTCGCCGCGAAAGCACTATTGAAATCGAGGTGGTAAACGTGTTTGTAAACGACATCGGTAACAGCAAAGCAACGCCGATGGTATTTCTGTATTTCTCCCTTGATTTCACGACCGTTCTTTATTGCGTATTCGTTGATGTCGATTCCGTCCTTTTTGAATTCTCGGCGAAGATATCCGAAGGCAACCGAACCCGGCAAATTCTTTTTGGGATCGCCGAAGGCGCGAAACTGGAAGCGATATTGACCTTCAAGGGAAATCAAGATAAGTTCCACAATTGACTTTGTTTCCCTGATGGTATACGCGGGCAAATAAAGTTTTTTGGGATTGGTTGAAATTCCACCACTCGGAGTCAGCTTCAAGGTGGCAGGATAGTGATCCCGCACATAGAAGTAAACTTCGTTGAATGCTTCCGCCCCCTCATCGTTTATTTCAAACGTTGTAACGGGTATTTTCAGCATATTGATGGGGTATAGCGTGTCTAAGTGCTCATATTTTGCGAGGGGGCTTATATTTATCGTCTTTGTCATATGTTGCATCACCTCCTGTCCATGTTCCATCCCAATTTACGAGATTCCCGCAATCGCGTTCATTTACTATCTCGCTGACATTGGTAAAAATGCAATTCTTTGTGTCCATCTTGATGCAGAATCTTCCTATGTTATATTCTCCCTCGCCAATGTTCCGGTTCTTGATAACATCAACGGCACTAATAATCATGCCGGGGGCGGATTGGAGACGATGCACACCCAATACTGTATAAGCAGGCTGGCACATGGACGTAGAAAGCCAGAAATCACTGTAAGTCGTGAAATTCCCGCGCTCTTTTGTTGCCCAGTCCCGAATCTGTGTGAACAGTATCACAAGTTTGTTCTTGTCCTCTGCGTATCGTCTCCACGCATCAACCATTGACCGCATTGTTCTGCTTCCCTCGATGCTGTCGGCGCTGTCCGTCTTGAGATAATCCAGAATAATGATGTCGTATTCCTCTATCAAATCGGAATTTCCTGCGGTTGGAATCATATAGCTTGATGGAAGGCACATATTGTCAAATGGTAAGCCCCATTCTTTCATCATGTCTTCAAACGCACTTTCATCTATCACCTCATGCGCATATCTCTGCCCTGGATAATTCCCGCCGAAACGAAGCCAAGCGCGGCGAAGGATGTCATCGCTTGGCGTTTCGGTGCTGATGTATAAGGTGTTGTATAGTTCCGACAGCTGCATCATCAACTGGATTGCGATGGTTGACTTTCCGGCGCTCGTTGCTCCGCCTATCACCATGCACTGCCCGAGATATAGCCCGCCCGTCATCATGTCGAATTGATGAAACCAATGCGTAAAAGGTCGGTTTCTTGAATTGATAATATCCCGGTAAGCCTCTTCGGATTGCGGCGAAGTCGGATTGAATTTGTGCATATCATTTCAAAAAATGTTCGATATTGCCCATGTGCTTAAACAGAGTAGAATAGCAATCGATGAATTCCGCTTCATAAACGGGACCGTTATAGTAGAGTTCTTCGGCTGCTTTTTTTGCCTCTTCCAATTCTTCCAATGCTTCAAGCCTGTTCGGATTGAATACGATATCAAAATTCTTGGTGTAGTTCTGAACCCATTTGATCCAGTCGGTTACATTCATAGCGGGGCATCCTTCGCTGTCTTCATCCTCATTATTTGCAAGCGGGCAATATTGGCATGATGCGCGGCGATCGCAATCAAGCGCGAAAAAATCGATTTTTCTTTTTTTTGCATCTGCAATGGATTTGATGGCATCGCCAAGTATCAACAGCCTTGTGAATGCTTCTTCTTCGTGTATTCTGTTTCCCATGTTTCCGCCTCATTCCTTAAATTTCGTCAAAATACAGCATTGCAAACGTAACTTTCATTTGCTGCATGATCTTGCTAACATCCGAATAGTTGGCATTCGGATATGCTTCGCAAATTAACTTCTTGACTTCCTGCGGGACTGTCCGAACGCCGTTGATATACCAATGAAGTTGAAAAGTGATTCGCGGGTTTCTGTTTGGCGCGGTTAGATTGGTAACCGCTTGCAGGCGCTCATTGTCTGTCATTGTTTGATTCCTTTCTTATGCTATCCTTGAATATTTTTTCGTAAATGCTTTCTATGTCTAATTTCATATCTCGATAAAAGCCATGACATAAAATAAAACTCAATGAAATATCATCAAAGTTGTTTATTTTTAACTCTTTTATCTTGCCATTTGCGTACATATATCGAGCAAATAAAGCGCCTTTAAGAGTTATTCTTTCACTTTTTGTCAGATTGATTTTCATTGTATTTTCCTCTCTTCTTTCTCTTTGCTTTCATAATGATGAATTCAATTCCCATAACGACCAGAGCGACCGCAAGAAACCCCAACGCAATGGCGATCTGAATCAAAACGGTGCCGTCCCATACAATGACTTGTTTCATGCTATCACCTCCCTTGCCCTGAATAATCAAGAATTTTGGATGCGCCGAGGAAATCAGCCTTTCCTGTCAGAAGTAAGCGAATCCATTGCAACAGTCTTTTCATCGCTTTTGCCCTCCTTTTTCCCTTTGTATTTTTGAATGAAAGCATCTGCTTCCTTGAAAAAGTCCATTGTGATCTTGTCGAGTTCTTCAAACATTTCCGTTTTTCTCCTCTGCGAATGCCATTTCAATTACGGTTTGAACGCTTGCCCGAAGTTTGTAGGCGATTTCGATAAATTCATCTTTGCTTTCCGGAATACAGTTTATTCCGATTCCAAGAAGTTTTGCAAGGGTGTCGGCTTCTCTTACCGTGAAAGACGGTCTAACAATTCTTTGGTTGATGGGTGTTCTCATGCTCATTTCTTTTTAATTCCTTTCTGCCCGATTCATCGGACACTAATAGTATACCACTTTTGAAAGCAAAAAAAAATAGACAAATTATCTAAAGTTTCATTTTTTTTAGCAGGTTTATAGTGCATATAATAGAATTATCGTTAATATTATTGACATATGTAAAAAAAATGCTATAATTAAAATAGACAGCGCGTGAAGCATTATTTCAGCATCGGCGGCTGTCTTACTTGATCCAGTGGTTTACGAGTATATCGCAAAATAATGCGTAACTCAGAGAACGCCCGAAGAGGGACTGCGGCGCATTGGAGGTCGTTCAACCGATTTTGCCACTCGTGAATACCCCGAAAGGATTCAAACATGGGACAAAGCAAAAAACGGCGGGAGAATCTGAAGCGGATGCAGTCCCGCACATGGTATTCATCCAGAGCCATGCAAGGCTATGATTGGGCGCGGTTCTTTGTATTTGTTGGCGGGCGCGGCGCAGGAAAATCCACCGATTTACAGCGCTTTCTGGCTAAGCAATGGAGTATTACGAAAACACCGTTCACATGGCTTCGGCTGTCTGATGCCGAGATTAAGAAGCTAAAGGCAGACAATGGAGCGGATTGTTGGGAATCCGTTGTAAAGAAGCAATATCCATTCCTTTATAACCTCAAGGTAAAGGCGGATAATATGTACGCAGATGGTCAATTGCTTTGTAACTTCAAGGCGCTTTCAACCTTCCAGAACGACAAAGGAACGGCGCTCTATAATTCAAGCAATGATGGATGGAGCTACCTCATGCTTGATGAGATGAACAAAGCTGTCGGCACTCGTCGCACAGGTGACCCTGTATATCAGTTCGCCAATGCCGTGGAAACGCTATTGAGAACCAAAGACCAAAAAATCAAAATTTTCATGATTGGCAACCTCGAGGGGCTTTCTTCCATGATGGCGGGCGTTTTCAATTGGGTGCCTTTGGAAGGAAAATTCGGTATTTACAAGCTGAGAAGCAAAAAGGCGGTTATACATTATTTTGATGATACCGAAGCATTCAAGGAACGCAAGAAGAATTCCACTTCCGCCTTGATTGCTCCGAGTGCTTCCACCTTCAGCAATGTATTGCAATATAGTACAAAGCTAATTGACAAGCACGCGCGTTGCATCAAGCCACTGTATCGAATCAAGTTTGAGGATCGTTCTTATATCTGCTGGAAGGCGCAGGGAGAAGATAAAGAATTGATTACCATGTGGGACGGCAAGGTGACCGCGCCCGTGACAATTCCGATGCAGCGATTCATCGATGAACGATACGACAAAAACCTAAAAGATAATATCATCTTGCGGGTTAACAATGAAGCATACCGATTTCGGAATCTTATCACGCAAGAATTGTTCCGGCAGTCGTTGATGTGCATGAAAACATAAAGGAGATAATGAAAATGGCAGAGAGTAACCAGAACCAGCAGCCGACCCAGACCCAAGACCCCACGCCGACCGAAATCAAGACCCCCGAGCAGATTCTTGCCGAGATGCGGGAAAAGATGGTGCCAAAGGAACAGGCAGAAAAGTGGGAAAACAAATATAACGACCTTTTCCGGAAAATTGCCGACGGGACATTTTCCGGCGAAGATATACCGCCGACCAAAACGGAGGACGAAAAGAAAGCAGACTTTCAGAAAAACATCCAAGAGTTGACCGACACATCAAAGCATATGCGACCGCTTGATATGTTCCGGAAGATGTTGGACGTTGACGAATACCTGACAAGTCACGGAGAACGCTCCTGCTTCGCCCCGTCCACGGGTGACATTACCGCAGATATTGACGCATCTTGCACGAAGATGCGCGACTTGCTCGAGTCCGTTATTGCGCAGGCGGACGGAAGCGATGAGGTCGCTCTGGCATATCTCGGAAACCACCTTTCCGACCCTGTCGGCATGGGCGCACTCAGACGTGCGCGCTAATATCCAAAAGAAAAGGAGAAAATCATGGCAGCATTTAACGGTCAGATGAATTCCAACGAATTCTATAATGCATTGTTCAATGCCTATCGGCTGTACTATATGTACAGCGACAACCTGCGGGGGATTGATGATTCCCTCGCATCCAGATACCGCGCTGATGGCGGTATGTATCACGACCAGAACGTTTTCACCGATATGGACGTTCTCTATTCCCGTGTATGGGACCCGAACGACACCAACGTTCTTGCGCCCGAGGCGGTTGTTGCTCCGAAGCAGCAGAAGATTACCACCGACAAATTCCGGCAGATCGGACTGTACACAGACGAATACCTTTCCAAACGTGCATGGATGGACCCGACCAATTACGACCAGTTCCGAGCGGTTGTACAGAAACAGGTGTCGGAGACGCGCCGAGTATTCGAGCAAAAGCTTGTGGATACCTTTGTGGGCGTGATCCAGAACGGCGGCGCACAGGACCGCACGCTTGAGCTTCCCACCGATGCAGATGATGCCGAAGCGCAGAACAGACTGCAAGCGCAGGCAATTGCGAAGGAGATTGGGGACGTACTTGTGAAGATGAAGGATACTTCCAATCTTTACAACAAAAACGGCTTTTTGAAGTCCTTCAATTCCGATGATTTCGACGTTGTATGGAATGCCGATTACTACAACAAAGTGCTTTATACCGACCTTCCGACGATCTTCCACAAAGAAAATCTGTTGAAGGATGGCAAGGTGCTTGATTCCCATTACTTCGGCACTGCAACGCTCGGCTCTACCACGGCCGCGAACGGCACGACCGTCAGAGCGCGCCGCGAATACTTCATTCCGGTTGACGCATCCGGCGCATATGCCGCAGCCGGTCCCAATGTGATGCACGTATTCCCCGGCGATTTGCTTCCGAACAAAACCCCCATCAATGCAACAGGGGTGGACACGTTCACCAACATCACCGCAACCATCAACGGCAGAAGCCGCACGGTCGCGGCTTGTACTTCGGCATTTGCGTACATCGCAAATACCAAAGTCATTTGCAAAATCATCCACAAGGAAGCCATCAAATATCTGTCTTCGTTCGAAACGGGTTCGGAGTTCTGGAATCCCAAGAACCTGACAACCAACCGCTATTTGACGTGGGCATATGCCGAGCCGGAGACGCTCGACGGCTACCCGCTCATCACAATCGTTTCCGCATAACCCTGCGGGGAGGGGAGAAATCTCCTCCCCCTCTTTCATGAGGAGGAAAACAATGGCAAAGACGATTGTCTTGCTTCAATATAACAACTATTTCAACCGAATTGTAAAAGGTCAGGAATTCAGCACCCTAAGCGATTACGAAGCAGACGGCGCAATAATCGTTGGTCAAATAACCAATATGGCGCTATGGAATCCGAATGACGGGGTAAATACGGAAATCACCTCGCCGCTCGAATTGTATTCCATTCCGGATTATCTTCTGGTTATAGATACAGAATCCGGTGAATTTGTGGCGCAAAAATGGTACGTGATGGAAGCGCGGCGCTTGCAAAAGACGCAATACCGCTTGCACTTGCGGCGGGATCAGCTTGCGGAAAATTGGTATCAAGTCATGTATAACCCCGATTCTTATATAGAAAGGGGATGGTGTGACGCTTCAGACCCCGCTATTTACAATCAAGAGCCGATGACGTTCAACCAGATTAAGAAGGAACAGCATTTATTGCATGATATAACTGGCGTTCCGTGGATCGTGGGATATCTCCAAACATATGGGGATTTTCCTACCTCTGATATATCTTTTAAATTTGGAAGTTCTACGGTAAAGTTCAATTTGTCGAATGCGACAAAATCGCAAGTATATGGCGCGCCTTATACCATGTTTTATATGCCGTTCGGGGATTGCAATATGATTCATTCGACTTCCACAGTATTGCAAACCGATGTACTTTCTCAAGCGGTGGCGATGGAAATTTCCAGATCGCTAAGCGGGGCGGGATGGCTTATGGATTTGCAAATAGTTCCGTTTTGCCCAATGTTGACCGATACCGATAGCTATAAAAGCGTAAGCGTTCCGGGGACATATTCGGAAATACACGTGATAAATCCGGAAGGGATTGATACAATATCGGGGTATATCTGTTATACCTCAATAGCATCACGGGAAGGAGCTTGCTATGAAAACTCATTAACCAATCCGGAAAATGAATTGTTTTCCTATGAAGTAAAGGACATAAAAGAAGAAGCAAACACGACCTTTTTGCGGATTATTTCCCCAAACGGAAATGGTGCTTATGAGTTCATACCCGCAAAAGCAGTATATACAGCGAAATCCGTTGCATTTTCATATAGGTTTACCTATATGCCATATCAACCATATATAAAAATTGAAGCGGGGTTTCAAAGAATGTATGGTGCGAATTATGATGACGCGCGCGGATTGATTTGCGGAGGTGATTTCTCAATGCCGCAAATAACGGATCAATGGAAAACCTACCAATTGAACAATAAAAACTATCAAGTGATGTTTAATCGCCAAATTGAATCGCTCGACCTTCAAAACAAATGGGCGAAGCGGCAAGATATCGCAAATGCCGCAACGGGAACGATTTCCGGAATTGTAGGCGGGGCGATGGTTGGCGGTATTGTTGGCGGTGTTATTGGTGGCGTTGCATCTGCTGCGGCGGGAGGTCTTGACGCTTATGCAAATGAACAAATTCGAGCAGATCAAAAAGATGCAATGCTTCAAAATTTCAATTGGCAGAATCAAAACATTCAAGCCCTTCCGAATACAGTAACAAAATTAACAAACTTCAATGATGAGATGCCCAAAGTTCCTTACGTTGAGGTTTACACGTGCACAGATGAAGAGAAAACAAATTTCAAGAAATATCTCGCCTTGCGTGATTACACAATCAACCGCTATGGAAAATTCATTGATTACGCAAGACCGAGCGGAAGGACATTCCTGCGCGGTATATTGATCCGGTTGGAAGGTGTGTACGATGATACCCACTATTTTGCCGCGCTCGCCGATGAAGTCAAACAAGGCTTTTACGTTGAAATTTAAGGAGGTAAACGATGCCGAATTTTCAAGGGGCAGTAAACCAGACAATCAGAACGGCAGCCGGAGTAAAAACGGCAGCCGCGCAGAAAAAGGCAAAAGCGGAACGCGCAACGGCGCAGGCGGCGATGACCTCACAACTTCAAAGCCTGTCGCAGCGCATCGCCGAGATGGAGAAGGCAAAGCAGACCAAAGCAACCGCGCGCAAGTGGCTTGATAACATTTTAGGGGGTGGTGAAATTGGCTGACAAGAAGATTCCGAGATTGCCGGACGAAAAAACGCTTGAATCGATGTTACCGAAAGAGTGCGCCGATCGATATGCGCCGCTAAAGGCAAACATCAAGAAGATTTTGCGAATCAATGACGAGCAGCTTCATGTAAACAGCTTCAAATGGTACAATTTGCCGCCGGAAATCAGCGGAAACCTTATCGAGCGTATCCTTTATTACCGAGGGGAGGGAATGCTATTTTATATTCCCGAGACAAAGCGCTTTTATTTCCTTCCCTATACCTTGAACGGCTCGATCGATGTATATGGTAGATTTATGACCGTTCGCCCGCTTCCTTTTATGGGAAAGGATGAACTCGAAAAACACAAGACAATCACCGCGCTGCTTTCAACAATTTCCCGAGAACCAGTATATGATATCGACGATATCGAAGGATTGACCCCGAAGGAGTTTCTTGCAACAAAGTGCATTTTGATTCATGACTATTCCAAGCAGCTTTCCCAGAACGTACAGCCCCGGATGGATCTCAACGAGGGGCTTATTGATATCGAATCGAATCTGATTCCATATCTCAATACGATGCTTTCCAATAATACAGGCGTTGCCGGACTGCGAGTAAATAGCGGTGACGAACAGGCTTCCGTGGAAACCGCATCGCAGACCGCCAACCTTGCCGCACTGAACGGTCGGCGATGGATCGCAATCGAGGGGGCGCTTGAATTCCAAGACCTTTCCGTGACCTCTGGAATGCGCGCGGAAGATGTTTTGCTTTCTATGCAGAGCCTTGACAATCTGCGGCTTAGTACGCATGGATTGGATAATGGAGGGCTTTTCAATAAGTCCAGTTATCAGAACTATGGACAGACCGCGCAAATGGGCGGGGCGGCTTCTCTCGTCCTCGAGGATAGACTTTACAACCGTCAACGTGCTTGCGATATCCTGAATAATTATGTATTTATTCCGATGGGATTCGGGGCGGAGAATCTCGTTGATTGTCAGATTTCTGAAAGCGCCATGGGTGGAGATATGAACCTTGATTTCGCTATCGGAAACGAAGGAAACACGGATGGAGAACCGAGCGCGCAACAGGTAACCGAAGGAGGTGCAGCAGATGGCAACAAGTAACGCAAACATGACAACGCTTTACTACTTGCTTTTTGCAAGGTATGCAAGCGATCACATTCGGAGTGATTACCCAAACCAGTGGAAATTGAAAATCATGTCAACCGTCTTCCGCTATGCGCCGACATGGAAAAAGCGGCTTGATATACAGGATGCCGTGCGCGCGCTCTCTGACTCCGACATTCAAAAGGGAAGCGCCGCGATCTATAACAACGCCATGAACCCAGACACAACGCCAACAACCGAGACATGGGACACCCTGCCGGGGATCAACTCCCAAAATGTCACGCTTCACAAGCGCGGACAATTGGAAGCCTATGCAATGGTTGACGGTCTGCTTCGCTCCGATGTTACGGGCGAACTTCTCGACAAATTCAAGACCTTTTTCGATCCAGTTGCAACGCCGCAGAAACCGCTGTTTTATGATTGGTCGAATACCTTCCCGACAGGAGGAACGCCGGAGGGAATCATTGAAGGAGACCCCAACGCGCCGCTTTTCGGGAACTATATCACCAATACGTTTGAAGAGATGTTTCCGAGCGTTTCCGACTGGCTCGAATATTACCGCACTTGCGGAATCCCTACCACAATACCGGAGGTATAAAATCATGTATGAGCAGATTATAACCATGATAACCGCGATCGCGCCCGCCGCATCCACCATTGTGGCATCCATTGTGATGTTTTGCCGCATCATCGGTCGCACAAGAGAGATGACCGAAACCCTCAAAGGGGACACGCAAAAGAAATTGACGGAAGCTATGCAAGCCCAATACGCGCAAATTGCCACGCTCCAGGCTGCCGTGAAAGAGGTCACAAACTCCAACGAGATCGCGCAGATCAAAGAGCAATACAAGCGATTGCAGGCAGAAATGGAAGAGACAAACAAACTCAACGCGCAGCTTCTCGCTAAGCTGAATATGAGGTATTAAGCCATGACAAAGAAATATAAGAGGATGCGAAATGTCTATGGAAGTCTTTCCCTCGTTTGCACGGTGGGACCGTTGCTATATTTCATCGTTCTTGCCATGCTGACCGCCACGCCCACGCAAAAAGTCGCTATTAGCGCCATGGCGCTTGCGGGGGTCATTATATGCGTTGTCAATGCTTGCATGAAGGTGCACCCTCGGTGCGTCTTCTGGCTGGTTCTATTGGCTGCCTATTATGCCCTTGGAAACATCCTGGAAGTACTTTATATTATGGCTGCTACTTGCTTCTTGGATGAAATATGGTTTACTCCGGCATATAAATACGCAAAGAGCAAATACAGCATAAACAAGGAGATCGACAAACGCCATGAATGAATGGAAAGAAAAGATAAACCTAAATTTCTATTATGGGCTTATCTTCCTGCTGTCGTTGGTGGTTCTGTTCGTTGCGCCGATGTTTTCGCCGAACGTCAACAGTGATGCCGCGCTCGGGCTTGATATTCCCAAAACCCCGATAGGATGGGCAATATACGTGGTTACCAAGCTATTCGTGGCGTGCGTCAACCTCTTGCTTTTTCATTGCTTCGTCAAGCAGGCGCGTCTGAATATCCTCGACAACGAAAAATATAAAAAGGCTTGTGAGATCCTCCAGAGGTATTTGCCGAACCAATACCATCCGCGATCTGAAAAGGAATATTTTCGGCAGTTGTACCGAAAGAAAGGAATCTTGATTTTTGTTACAAGCGTTCTTTCCTCGGTGGTGCTTACAAATGCTATCCTTGCGTTCGATCTGACCGCCTTCATCACTTATTCCATTACAATCCTAATGGGCTTGATCCTCGGCGTGATGAAGATGAAAGACGTTGAAAGTTATTGGACGGGTGAATTCTATGATTACGCTATCAATTATGAAAAGGAGATTTTGAACGATGGCATACATCTATGAAAACGATATCGGAAGGCTCGGCGGAAACCTGCAAAAAACAGTGGCGTATTTGCTCAGCTTGCACAAAGCCGAATATGAATGGAATTTGCTCGGAATCCGGGTGGTTGGTCACGTGGATGATCTTCCGATCCCGGAAGGTTCTTACGAGTACGGTGACGCTTACACGGTCGGGACAGCTTCGCCCTATGACTTATGGATTTATACCCGAGCCGATGAATTCCATTCGGAAGCCTATTGGTTTGATATCGGGAAATTTCCATTGCCCGGACCCAAGGGTGACAAGGGGGACGGAATCGAGCAAATTTCCTACGGGCTAATAGGTGGAACTCGCACGCAATCCGTCCATTATGATACCGATAACGGTTTTGATTTCAGCACGACCGGACTTCTTCAATACAAAGATTCCGAAACAGGAAAAACAGAAAGCCGAAATTTTCCGATTCGGCTAATGATTCCGTTTCTCGCGGGGAAATATCTTTCGATGGATGCAACATCTGACAACAAGGCGCTTGAAATAAAAGTGGATGAGACAGATCTTGCGCTTGATTATTTCAAAATTAATAAAAACAGCACCAACGTCCCGGCATTCTCGCAAAATTATGGGATAATCGCGCTTCCTTACAGCTATCAGAATTCGGATTCTTCTCTGGTTCGGCGAGGGAATGAAGGTGAAGCAAAATTCACTTATATCATATCTGGAAGGTGGAACGACCTGACTTCTGGAAATATTATGTATTTCTCGGATGTTTATGCACAGATAGGAGCAAAGCAGGGTGTTTATTTGGTAACACCTACCGCTACCGATACGGGTACACTTAATGAGCTTGCGCTGGAATATTTGCAAACCCGTCCCCAGTATCAAATCCAATACAAGAAGCAAATCTATTACCGGATGGATCCCCTCAATGCGCCAGACGGAACGCTGAACTATATTCATATCGACAGTATTCAAGACGGCAACGGAGGATATAAAGCAACCGGGAAGTGCTTTTCGGTGACTGTCAGCACAAGGGCATGGCAAGTGCTTGATATCAATTTTGCCAGCCCTGTAACCTACAACCATTATATCACGATGACAGATAATGTAAGCGGAAGCGTGATTCAAATGGTTATTGCAAGCAAAAAAGCGGAGGCGATGACAATTGATGAGGTTTGCCGATATGTAAACAGCATCCCAGGGGGGAAACATCCATGCAATACAATCGTAAGAACCCAGGCGGGACAATCCGCTAATTGGCAGCCGGCTATGTTTGACATTCCGAATAATTGGGGTAATATTATCACCATCGATATATCGGATGTATCGGCAGGTGGTAAGTCCTATACTTACGATCAATTGACATTCATTGATTACCCATTTGCTATCTCTTAA
>ERZ1024431.68-NODE-68-length-12334-cov-183.768385_pt1 | contig 12334 bp, 22 predicted proteins | sample MGYA00520782_ERZ1024431 | MGnify/ENA primary metagenome ERZ1024431 (study PRJEB33242, sample SAMEA3444288) | Homo sapiens | biome: Host associated; feature: Gastrointestinal tract; material: Stool | place: Uganda | collected 2011-01-01 ...
AAATAAAAAGCGGCGGGGTCATTCCCCGCCGCTTTCGATAATTCTATAGGCCGCTTCAAAGTCGTCATTCTGTAATGCAGCAAAAAGCGATTGCGTTTCATGTCCTTTTCTCGAGGCTTCTTTCGTCGCCAAATCGTCAGCTCGAAAACGCCGTCCCTTCTTGAGGTTTGCCCGGCTGTTAGGATGATTCCCGCGTTTTGTCCTGCCCTCTGTCAGGGCCTTGTCAAGGTCGTCCATATTGAAAGAATCGAACATTTGAGTTAATTCTTCAAGAGCCACATTAGACAAGCATTCCAATTCCGTTGTTTCGTCGCCAATTCGCCGGTCATTCGGCACAGAAACACCTTCTTTCAAAAATAATACAGCATCAGAATACAGCAAATCATGGAAATGTCAATAGAAAAGGAAAAGGCAGAGAAAATTTATATTCCTGTATAATTTACGGTACAATCGACAATTTGATAGCCAACATATAAGATAAACAATGGAAAGGAGGTGGTAGAATGACCGATGAAGCTCGCGCCGCAAAGAATGCTTACCAGAGAGAATGGAAGCGCAAGAACATTGAAAAGGCTCGCGCCGCCGCAGAACGTTATTGGGAGAAAAAAGCGAATGAACTCAAGCAGGAAAGGCAGCAGGGGGGAGCTTGAGCTGCTTCATCTGCTGGAGGGGCAAGGGCTTGCCTGCCATCGCAATGACCAGCGCTATATTGGCGGCAAGAATAACCCTGATATTTCGTTAGAAATTAATGGCCAGCGGTATCACGTTGAGTGTAAACGCAAAGAACGTCTAAACCTGCATGATGCGTATACACAGGCTAAGGGAGATGCGGGCGCAGGGTGTGTGCCTGTAGTCATCCATAGAAGAAGCCGTGAGCCGTGGATGGTCACGCTATCACTTGAAGATTGGTTGCACAATGCTACGCAGTGACAACCAGAACGAAATGGAGAATGTATCATGTCACTTACCCGGAGTTATCTAAAGTCGATGGGGCTGAGCGAAGAACAGATCAGCGCCATCATCGAAAAACATACCGAAACCATTAGCGGGCTCAAAGAGGAGCGCGAAAAGGCAGCTGCAGAAGCGGTCGAAACCCTTACCCAGGAGCGCGATAAGCTGCAGGCCGATCTTGAAAAGGCCATCGGCGACGCATCCAAGGTACAGGCGGAATACAATGCGTATAAAGCCGAGCAAACGAATGCGGTCAAGCGCGCGCTGTTAAAAGAAGCGCTTGAGGGGGCGGGCGCAAACCCCGCCGCCATTGATCTGCTGGTGGACTGTATAAGCCTGGATGAAATTGAGATCGAAAACAACGCCATTAAGGATGTTGATTCCGCGCTTTATACGGTAAAAACCGACCATGCCGCGCTGTTTGGCAAGCCCGAAGGACGCGGCACGCCGCCCATTGATCCCCCCGGCGGGGATGGAACCGGCGCTGCGTCTGACGTGCGCCAGATCGCCCAGAAGTATCACGAAACCTTTTATAGCTAAGAAGGGAGAACTAAACAATATGAGCTATATCGATAACAACAAAGGCCGTACCTATATTCCCGGTTATTTCCTGGCGGACGCGAAAAACTGCGTGCGCGAAACTCACCAGTTTGAACAGAGCAAGAGCACCGATGTCAACGGCGCGAAGGTGATCTATATGGGCACGGTGTACCCGTCCAACAATGGCAACGCCCTGGGCATCGTGTATGAGGATGTAGATGTAACGTGCGGCGATATGCCCGGCAGCCTCGTTACTCGTGGCATCGTGTACAAGGATCGTCTGCCCGTGACTATTGCAAGCGCTGCTATTACTGCACTGCAGAGCAAGGGCTTTAAATTTATTGATTCTGAACCGGCTGTTGTTCGCCCGTACTGAAAGGAGCCGATACATGATTAATCCTCTTGATTACTTTCACAAAGAATGGAACCTCTACAGAAAAAAAATGATCGAGGCCCAAAGCGCTTATGATGCTGCTTTAGAGAAATATAAGGGAAGCGAGGGCTCCAAGTTATGGCAGCAGAAAGAAAAAGAAGCTAAAGCCGACTATGACAGCACTACTAAAGCGTTGAGGCTGGAGTATTGGGCGATGTTTCAAGCCCGTTGCAATGAAATGCGAAAAGTGCTTAACAGCTACAAAGTAGCGCCACCTACTGCGGAGAACGAAAGGCTTTTGGATTCTCTTGAAAGGCGCAAGACAATTACAAGCGAAGACGTTTTGCGCGTCGGCAATACGATCAATGGAGATGAGGCGAGTGAAGCACGGTTTGCAGATATGCTAAGGGATCGCGGCATGGCTTCTGAGGTATTAAAGAACACGACGATACGGCCTAAGCGTATTACGATTGCGGATGCACTTGATAGTGTTGATGCGCTGGAGGAGCGGGCAAGAAATCTTATTCGGCTTGATAAGTGTGCCAGGACGCGGGAAGAACGGCAGTCTGCCTATCTAAATAATCCTGCATATCAGCCAGGTAGGCCCATCGGAGAACAGTATTCGCGCAGTATGGCGTATTTGGACAGGGAGCAAGAAACTGTCAATGACCTTGTTTATCATAGTGGCGTAAACCCGGCATTTATCCAGCTAATGGCTGACGGCGTAAAACAGATGCAGGAATGAGAATCAAAGATAACAGCACTCTGATAATGGGAAAGATCAGTACCAACGCAGAGCAAGGAATCAGACAAGCCAGCGAAAGGGCCGTTGAAATGGTCAAAGAGAAAATTCTTTACGGTTATAATGAGCCTCACGGCAAAGACGGTCACACTGAAATTGTTGATACGGGCGCGCTGTATGATAGTATTCGGGCAGAACCCAAAAGGGTTTCGCAAAATGCTTTTTCGTTTGACGTTGGGACAGATCTTCCGTATGCAGTTTATGTTCATGAAGGAACACATAAGCTGCGCGGACGAGCGTTCATCAGAGATGCAATGATCGAAGGGGCCGAAGAACTGAATGACATTATAGGTAAAGAGTTGAAGAAAGGTTTTTGAATCATGACGCTATTTGAACTATGTGCAGAGCTATCGCTCGATGATAGCAAATTAAACAGAGGGTTAAAAGGGGCTTTGTCAAAAGCCTCTTCTTCCCTAAGATCCTTTGAAAGTAAAGCAAAACAGATATACAACAAGATTACAGATAGTTTTGCGGTGCAGCTTGTAGCCCAGGGCGTTGATTTTAATAATATGCTTCATGGCTATCAAGATTCATTTTCCGCATTCTTGCATTCTGCTGAAAATGGTGCGCAACAATTAAATAACCTGATTGAAATGGCCAGCAGATCCCCGCTCTCATTTGAGACGCTGGGAAATGCTGCAAATTCAATTTTACAGCTAGGCAAAAATGCTGAGTTAACGCAAACAAGCATTGAACAGCTTGCAGACGTATCAGGTGGCGATAATAAGAAGTTTACAAACCTTGTTGCTGCTTTTGTTGATTGTGCAAACGCAGGGAAACTAACGGAATCTGCGTTAATCTCAATGCGCAAGAATGGTTTCGATCCTGTTCCGGCTATCGCTGAATCCTGTCATTTGTCGGTTGAAACAGTTGAGAAAGCTATAAAAAATGCAGAGGTGCCATTTTCCGAACTGGAGTTCGCCTTGCGCAAGGGGACTGAGGCAGGCGGAGCATACTTCAAGGGGCTTGAAAAAGGATCTAATACTTTGGGCGGCAAATGGGGAACGCTTAAAAACAAGTTTGATCTTCTAAAGAGTGCGCTTGCAGAGGATTTCGACAAAAGCATCACTAAAAAAGGCATTATGTGGGTGCTTGATAAACTTGTTGAAGGCACAGATAAGGTTATAGAAGGTATAAAGGGCTTTGAAATCTATATTGATACGGACGAAATCCGGCAGAAAATTGAAAACAGCGCCTTTGGCAAGGCCATAGCCTGGATAGGCGATAAAATCAGCTCGCTTTCTTTTGAAAACTTCAAGAAAAACATGGTTGATCTATGGGAGAATACAACTATTGCATGGGAAAACAGCACTGTAAAAGCCGGGTTGGATTGGGTTGGAACGAAGATTAGCGCAATCCCTGGCAGCATTGAAAGCCTGAAAGAAAAAATCACTGAATTTTGGGCTACTGTTACTGGTTGGGATTCCAGCCCCATTCATGAGGCGTGGACGTGGGTATCAGATAAAATATCAGCCATCCCTGATGCTATCGAAACGCTGAAAACGAATATAACCGGCTTTTTCAGTGATTTCAAGGTTGCTTATGAAAACAGCCCTGTTTACACGGCTGTAAACGCAGTAAAGGGCGCGATTGATAGCGTTATTAGCGCTGCACAGTCGGCTATCAATTGGCTGAAAGAGCTGTTCGGCGTACAAAATTCAGGCTCCCCGGATGGTATCTATCCGCAAGATGGATCTGTTGTTTACGATGAACCTGCTGGCCCCCCGTTACCTTCTGGATGGAAACCACATGCAACTGGTTTGTATGATGTGCCTTTTAACGGCTACAAGGCCGTTCTGCACGCCGGAGAAAGAGTGCTTACAAAAGCTCAAGCCGATGAAAGCAGACGGCCACAGGCGCATTCTGAGCAGCCTATGACCGTTATAAACAATATTCAGAGCGTGGCAGAATCTCCCAGTGAAACGGCTGCTTATATTAAGCAGGCCATGCGTACACTACAGTTTAATCGAGCATAAAACCGGGGGGGGTGAAGAAATGTTATTGCATGTGTTTTCCGATACGGGCCAGTATCTGGGCCGTATCAATTCGTTTATCTCCGTCTCGTGGACGGAGGAATACATCGGCAAGGGAAAGCTGGCCATGTATTGCTACGATACCGACGAAACGGCCAAGCTGCTGCGCCATGGGTATCTGCTCTACCGCGCCGACCGCGGCACGGCCATGGAGATTGTGCGCATCGACCGCGACGACCAGACGCGGCAAATTTTTATTGGTGGTTATACAACTTTAAATTTGCTCTCCCGTCGTGTGATTACAGAGCCCTATGATGCCAATGTGGGCGAACCCTCTATTTATGGCATGCTTTCTGCTAACCTGCGCGGCTTGCCAATTGTAAATGCTTCTGCAAAGGGCTATACAGATGCGCTTGGTGAAACGGTTCGGTATTCTAATTCATTGCTTTATGAAAGCATTATAAATGTTTGCCAAGGAACGGGGTTAGGCGTTCGTATGCTGTTTAATCCTGATACAAACAAAAACAAGCTGGAGGTGTACAAGGGAGCCGATCACACCGTTGACAGCGCGTCCCCGTACATCGCAAGCGCGGAGTTTGGCAACCTGCTTGCTCTTAAAACCTCTGAAAACAATGATTATTACCGAAATACCCTTGTTGTAACAGGTACGCTTACAGGCGGTCAAACAGTTTGGGTGCGCGTGTATGCCGACGGCGTATGTAACAAGGAGGCCGAACAGCGAGAAATGATATGGGAATCTGGGCTTTCTCAAAGGGGAGAAGTCACAGAAGAAATCAAAGGCAATAACTGGTCAAAGCGTGCTGATGGTGGTTACTGGTATAGTAAATATGGCGGCTGGCGAGACCCTAAAGATGAAATCAAGCCGCGGATCGCGATGTATGAAAATACTGATGATGACTATGCGCAATACTCAGGCGGTTATAAAACTACAGAAGCCTCTGAAACCGGCGCGGAGTTCGCCGACCGTCTGGCCAAGGCTGGCGTGGATAAGCTGAAAGAATACGCCAAGGTACAGAATTTCGACGCGCAGATATCCCCGTCCGACTTTGGCACCCTGTATTCCCTGGGCGATATCATCACATGCAAATCGTCGCGCTATGGTATGCAGTTTGATGCGCGCGTATCCTCGTTCACAGAACAAGAAGAATTTGGTAAAACCACTTTATCCGTTGTGCTTGGCGCGCCCGATCAGAATGCCATAAAGGGAGGGATTTTGCTCTATGGCTGATTTTTATGAAAAGATTATCCGATACACAATAGAGCTTGCAGAGCTTCAAAATCGCAATGCGCAACTGCAAAACATCCCTGAACCGCAAAGAAAAAGTGAAACATATAGGCTTGAAAAGGATATAAAACGCCTTGAGAAAAGGATGAAAGCCCTTGAAAGAAAATACTATAGTGCATTGTCGGTTAATAATGCTCAATGCGCAAGCGCTCAGAGAGGAGGCCAAGCGCTACACTGAGCCAGAAGCAAAAGCCATTCATGACCGTCTGAATTTATGGGCTGATAGGCTGGAGGATGAGGTAAATAGCGTAAAAGCATTATTTTCCAGTATACCAGATCCTATAGACCGCGAACTGTTCAGAATGCGCTATATCAAGGGCGACACCTGGGCAAAAATCGAATGTACGCTTCCTTATTGCAGAGCGCAGCTATATAAACGGCATAGAAAGCAGCTTGACTGCTGGAGGGACGCGGGATTGCTCACAAAATAAAGACGGCCACAAAGGCCGTCTTCTTATTTTCTTCCGTGAATCGTCCGAATCTGTTTCGCCGTTCAATCGCCGTTCCCCCCGAATCATGTGGGGGTTACTGTTCAGGCTTTCCGTACTCATAAATAGTGTCGCTGGGCAAATCTATATCCTCATTCCAATAAACACATGTGCGGCTGGAATCAAGTTGCACCTGTCCAAACAGCCCCATAACGTCACGCAGCGCGCTATATCCAGGGAGATTGAAATCTTCCTTTACGTCGTATAAAACTCGCTTGCCATCGTCAAAGGCAACGGACAGCATGAAGTCAGGCATCGGCTTAACGCTTTTAATTCGTGGAATCATGGTTGCACCTCCTCACAGGGGCGGGAGCTTGCCAATCGTCTGAGAATCCCACATATGCTGCAATGCATCCTGATGCATTTTAAGCCATTCAGTCACAAGCTCCTGCGCTTTCTTAGGAAGATCGCCCTCGATCATCTCCATAGTGCGAATATTGAACTCTCCTACATACTCCCCATAAAGAGCATGAATGTGCGACGGTTCATGTTCTTTGGGCTTGAAAAACATCTTGATAACGATTCCATAAAACCGGCAAATTTCTGGCATGCTTTATTCCTCCCTTTTAGGCCACTCAGAAAGCCCCATATCGGCCCGTAGCAGCTTATTTATCAGGCCGTTTACAGTTGTATCATGTTCCTTTGCGTGCGCTTCTATGGCCTGTTTCTGGCCTTTGGGGACGGTCACAGAAATGCGGTCATACGCCTTTTCATTGTATGCCCGTGTCCATTCCGTTTGATTCTTTGGCATTCGCAAATCCTCCCTACCGTTTTTCGACCGTTTAACGGTGAACGCCCCTTCTCCACCGCTACCATAAGTATAGCATATATAGCACGCAAATAATAGCGTTAGAAGTTACAATAATAACGTTAGAAGTTTGTGTATATTGTCAATATACAACTTCTAACGTTAGTAGTATAATAATGTCACAAGGTTGAGGGAAGCAAGGTTGCCAAGGCGAAAGCCGAAGCGCAAAACCAACCTCGCCCCGGTACGATCAGCCCACTACGAGGCGCGTGCGGCCGGGGGACGCGGCAAAGAACCTGCCCCACCTTGAGACAGCGCGGAGAGACGGCAGCGAGGCGCGGCGGCTATACGAGCGCTGGCAGGCTGGAAAGACAGCAATCAACATTTATAGGAGGTACATGAAAGCAATGTACGACGTTGACAAGACAGCGCAGCAGCTTCGCGAATACAAGCGAATGCGCGAAGAACTTGACATGCTGATTGAGCAGCTCCAGGACGATGTGAAGCAGTACATGACCGAAAACGCACTCAGCGAAATTTCGGGCAATGAAAGCCGGATCACCTGGAAAGCCTGCCACACGCAGCAGCTCGACACCCGCGCCCTGCGCCGCGACTATCCCGACCTGGTAGACCAGTACACGCATGAAGCCATCGTTCGCCGCTTCTTGGTAAAGTAAAAGCCGGCAGGCATTCCACAGCACACACCGGCTAACCCAATTCTTAGGGGCGAGGGTATTATATCACCCTCGCCCTGACTATTGCAAGGAGAAAAAGTAATGTCTAAACCTAAGTTAATTGCTTATATTGAATATCTTCCGGATAACATGGTAAAAGTCACAATTCAGTGCCCCGTTGGAGTTATTCCATCCCCCGCAAGCGTTGCAGAGCTAAAAGAAAAAGTTAGAAAGGCGCTTGCAGATCACCGTGGAGGTGCGGCATGAAGGATAAGAACACGGTCTATTACTCTATCAATATAGTTGACGGTAAAACCGTAATCACAATGGATTATCCCAAAGGGATGATCCGCGATGAATACGACGTTGAACGCCTTACAAAGGCGCTACTTGCTGATATAATAAAACATATATAGCCTTTTCTTCTTGCAATCGGCATGTTTGCGTAGTAGAATCAACCTGTAAACAACTTAAAAAAGCCCCTGCCAAGGGGTGTTGATTCTTGGCAGGGGCAAGGGCGACGCATATATTGTATATCATCCCTGTAAAGATGTCAATATATTGTGCCGTCGAATTGATCAAATAGTTGCCAACAGAGTTGACGGGGGAAAGTAAACATGACGATCAAGGAATTTGCCAAGAACAAAGGCGTTTCAACGCAGGCAGTTTACCAGCGTATTAAAAGCGCAAAAATCGAGCTATCAAGCCTAAAAAGCGGAGATCAGCTATCACCTGATGGGCTGGCACGCCTTGAACAACTGTTCACAACACAAGACAGACCGTCAATTGACAAGTTGGCAGCGCTGGAGGCTGATAAAGCCGCTTTACAGGCCACTGTAGAGCGCTTAGAGGCACTGCTGGAGGATACAAGGCAACAGCGCGATCAATGGCAGCAGCAGGCCACACAGGCCGCGCAAGCGCTGGAGGCGGCGCAAAGGATTGCCGATCAAGCGCAGCAGCTCAACGCAGCCGCAATGCAGAAGATAGCGCTACCCGCGCCTAAGGAAAGTTTCTTTGCGCGTTTGTTCCATCGAGAGGAAAAAAAGAAAAACTAAACGTAAAAGAAAACAAATGCTTTCTTTTACAATAAAAAGGGAAGTTAAAAGCCTCACCTTAGCCCTTTTTATGCGCAATTACTGTAAAGGAAATTGCAGTGCCCGTTTCTTTTACAATCTGAATGGAGGACAACAACATGATATATGGCTATGCGAGGTGCAGCACGTCAGAAGAAAAACAAGATATACAGCGCCAAATAAAAGAGCTTAAAGCCGCTGGCGCTGAACAGGTAATATTTGAGTATGAGCATGGAGACGCACCGACTAAGCAAAATCTCAATACGCTATTAGAAAACGCCCAGCAGGGCGATACGATCATTACACTTGAGGTTAGCCGCCTTAGCAGATCCACGCAACAGCTATGCGAAATTATAGAGACGATCAAGGCAAAGCGTCTTCGCCTGGTTGTTGTCGGTTCGATAACAGTTGACTGCCGCAACGGCCAAATTGACCCAATGAGTCAGGCATTCATACAGATGTCAGCAGTATTTGCAGAGCTTGAATTAGCCATAATCAGAACCAGAGTACGTTCCGGCATGGCAAATGCCAAAGCAAAAGGAAAGACCATAGGCCGTAGACAAACAACCGCCGACGATATTCCGCCAATTTTCTATCGCCACTATCCAGCATTTCAAGCAGGAACGCTGAATATAAGCGAATTTGCGCGTGTATGTAGGCTAAGCCGACCAACCATATACAAGTATATTCGTATTTACAGGCAATAATAAGTGCAAATCATAATACTTTAAAAAGCGGACTAAATCGTACCATTCTGCACTTGCCATCCCCGTATATTTTCGGTATAATGTAACAGAAAAAGCTGCCGGAGTTGCCGCTCCAACAGCTTTCACAACACCCTTGTTTTCTGTCACCCTCACAAGTTGATTAGAAAACGAGGCACACTGCTATTATATATTGATAGCATAATAGTGTCAAGTACCAAAGTTGTGAAAGCCTTAGCGGGCCTCCAGGCATGGCAACATGAAAGGAGGCTCATTTTTATATGAGCGAAGAAAAGAACACCGCATTCGATTACAAAGCCTACCAGCGAGAATATCACCGAAAGCATAGGGACAAGTACAGAATCACTGAGAATATCCGCTATCTATGCCGCATGGGTGTTTTGCGGCAAGAAGGCGATTCTTATGTTTTCGTTGCCATTCCGAATGAATAATGGAAGGAAGGGCGACAAATGGCCAAATATACAGAATGTGATAGACTCTTAAGCGCCAAACCTCCGATTTTCATTACATCATCCGTTTACATGGCACAGAAGATTGCGGCATTGGGGGCGACAACCTTTCCCGCAGTATCATCTACAGGCAAGAAATGGGACAACTACGAAGAAATCGCAATTGCTCTTAATTCGCAAAAGGTTGTATTTGTTGGAGATGCGCCTGATTTGCTGGGGGACGAAGTACGCCCCCCTGTCGTATGCAGACGGGAAAAAATAAAAACTCCCGAAGATGTGGCGCATGCGCTTGATGACGACTACAGGCCAGAAGTAGAAACTAAGAAAGTTAAGCCATATATTGATCACGAAACGTTCTTTGCTATTATGCATGAGCGCGGAATTTCGCTGTCATGGAATGAAATTGAGTGCAAGTTGGAGGTTATCTGGCGACCTGATGATGATTGGTTTTCAGCGAATGACCACAAGCGCAGCCTTTTACAGATACTTCACGACAAGCTGAGACAAGATTATCGTGGCGTTTCTCTTGATTGGGTAGAAGGGGCTATGATGCGCTTTGCTTTCCAAAACAGCTATAACCCAGTCTTGATAATGATTCAAAGCACAAAATGGGATAAAGTTGATAGGCTTCCGCAGGTATATAAATTACTTGGCCTGGCCGACGATGACAAACTGTCTCGCAATCTCATTCATTTATGGCTCAAGCAGGGAATCGCGCTTTTGCACAACACGCAAGAAAAGAGCTTCGGCGGAGAATCGGTACTTGTACTGATCGGGAAACAGGGCTACGGCAAAACAACATTCTTTGAGCACCTCGCTATGCGTCCACAATGGTTCAGAGCGGGACAAAGCATCAATAGCTTCGATAAAGATAACGCAAGGCGTGCGCTAACAACATGGATTTCAGAGCTTGGCGAGATTGAAACCACGCTAAAAAAAGCCGACAGCGAGGCCCTCAAAAACTTTATCACACAATCGGTTGATGCGTACCGTTTACCTTATGCCAGGACAGATGAAGAAAATCCACGTCATACGCTATTAGCTGGAACGGCCAACACAGATGATTTTTTAGTTGACGCAACCGGCAACCGTCGATTCTGGCTCGTTCCGCTTAATCGTAGAATACCAAGAAACGAGCTGGAGGCGCTGGATTCCGCGCAGTTGTGGGCGCAAATCTATCAAGAGGTTAAAGATACAGATCTCAATGCTTGCTTCCGGCCTGATGAATGGACGACCAACGCTATTAATACACGAAATCAGGGACATACAAAGAATGTAAAGGGAGAAATGGAGCTTCTGGACGTTCTGGAAGCGATTACAAGCAGCGACTATGACATGCAAGAATTAACCGTTACAAAATGGAAAAATCAAAACCCGTCGCTTGATCGTTTTTCTTCGCAACAAATAAGCATAGCATTAAAGAAAAACGGCTATGAAATTGTCCGAAAGCGAATAGGCGCAGTTTGTCTGTTACCCGTTCGCAAATACAGTGGAGGCGCATAACCTGCGCCTCTTTTTTTTGGGTGTGACGATACGTGTGACGATGCTTTTTTGTATATCGTCACACGAAAACCCATTGAAAATCCTACGCTTTTTTTGCTGTTACGATGGTGACGATAAATTAGCCTATTATAGCCCGTATATATATTTTTTTTTGTCATGTTATAAAAAAACATTCTTATTTTTTACTTTAATATAAAAGCATCGTCACCATCGTAACGAAATACAAAAACACATTGAAATATATGGCTTTTTCTGGTTACGATACATCTTAAAAAGTATCGTAATCCATCGTAACCATCGTCACACTATTTCCTGTTTCACACCTGTTCTCAAGTGGCGAATCTTTCCATATTCTATTTTTATTTTAATAATGGAAAATCGAGCAAAAATATGATATTATAAGCAAAAAAGGAGAAATGTAATGAAAGCTAAGATTGGAACCATGAAATGGTTTATAAAGGAGGTCTACAACGCCGAAAAACCAGGAAGTTTAATGGAAATGATGCAGATAAGGGCGTTGATGGAGTTGCGGCGAATTAGGCTTCTTTTAGTATTTCTGTTCCTCTTATCGCTGGCGGTAATTGTACTCAGGATTATTTGATCTCATAACCAGTTAAGCGGCTGATTAAGCCGCTTTTCTTTTTTTATGCCTGTTTTTCGCCTGTTAGCAGGGCAAATAAAAAGCGGCGGGGTCATTCCCCGCCGCTTTCGATAATTCTATAGGCCGCT
>ERZ1024431.71-NODE-71-length-12078-cov-13.185478_pt1 | contig 12078 bp, 13 predicted proteins | sample MGYA00520782_ERZ1024431 | MGnify/ENA primary metagenome ERZ1024431 (study PRJEB33242, sample SAMEA3444288) | Homo sapiens | biome: Host associated; feature: Gastrointestinal tract; material: Stool | place: Uganda | collected 2011-01-01 ...
GACCACCGAGATCTACACTCTTTCCCTACACGACGCTCTTCCGATCTGGCGATAAGTTATCAATTGAATTGACAAACACGGCTCAAATCGGACGAGAAGTGTACTCAATCAAGAACAACAAGCTAGGCGTTGAAGTTATCGACGAGTTGCTTGACGGTATGCGTTGGTCTGATCGTATTTGGACACATCAAGCGCAATTAAAGAGTGATATGTATCGTATTATGAAGCAAACGCTGCTTAACAACGATGTGGCGACTGGTTACACAAAAGACTTGCGTGATAAGTATGGCGTATTCAATTATCAAGCTGACCGCATTTTGCGAACGGAAGCTGCACGAGTTTCTAGCCGCCAACAAGTGCATGACATCAAGCAAGCAGGCTTTGACAAGATGGAGTGGATTGCAAGTGCGGGTGCATGTGTACACTGTGCGCCGTTAGATGGTAAAGTGTTCAGTGCTGACAAGTTTGGTGAAGATCCATACGTTTTGCCAAAACACCCATCATGCCGCTGTTCTGTTGCGGCTGCTGAATAGCAGTGTTATAATATAGAAAAGCATGTGTGGCGGAATAGGTAGACGCTTAGTTACGCTAGAGAGAAACAAGATAAGGCAACAATTGGACGTGGCCACATCTCAAGACGCCAGTTGCTAATCATGTCAGGTGCAAATCCTGACCACATGTATAGTTAATATCGAAAGACCGCAGCGAACCCGTTAAATGGCTGGCGGTCTTTTTTTTATTGCAAGTTTAATTAAACAGTGTTATACTAAACTAGTAATAAAGATCCACATGGAATGCAATTCACGTTACTATATGTCAGATTATTCTGATGGTACATTATTACAACATTTTGATACTAGAGTGCTTCATGTACACACAGAGACCACGCTTAACCGTCCAAAGTTAAAGTTGAAAGCAAGGTCTTTTTTTGTTGCGATTTTAATAAAATGGTGTTATAATACAAACACCAATTTTAAAAACTGAAACAGTTTAGTTTGGTTAGAGACTGTTAGCCGTCTACGTACAGCATACTGACTGTTAGTTAGGCGCACTATTGTTTTACAATAGATAGAGTTAGTTATTGTCTAGTCTGCGATTACAAATAAGCGGACGTATACTAGTTAGGCAGTAACGTCTCGAACAGTAAGTCCGTGTCAGCGCACAGCGTTGCCCGGCATACATAAGGACCCGGGCATGCAAAAAGCGGAGTATTTTTCAACCGTCGCTCTAAGGAACTGCACACCGGTCAGGTTCTAAAGTCATCGCAAGTCGGTGCATACATATACAACGCACAATCCAGTTAAATGGTGTGTGGTCTTTTTTATAGAAAGGGAGATATTATGGTACGATATGCGGTAGTTGAGTCTCATCTTGGCGGTACTTATGTCATTGAAATTAACAGAGATGAAGATGTTGAGTTTATTGAAAAAGTTTGCGATGCTTGCTTAGACTTTGACCGCGTTATGGGTGTATACGACACGGAAGCAGATGCTGAAATACATTTATATTGATCTATTTTATACAGTCCGGCTAGTTGGTCGGTCTTTTTTTATGCAAAAAAACGTTAGTAGTTGTAAGTTTATGCACTTAAATGTATAATATACACAGTAGCAAACGCTACGTAATTAAAATTTTGACTACGTGGGGTTATTAAGTGGGCGTAAGCGTGCTGAAAGCCGTGCGAACGGAGGTTATCATGTCAGAAGAAAACGAACAAACGACACAAAAAGCAGAAGCAGACGGCGCTGTGGAAACTTTGCAACTTACTCCGCAGGAGTTGCAAGCTAAGCTAGACGCAGAAGCTGACAAGCGTGTTGAAAAGGTTCTATCAAAGAAGCAAGCCGAGTGGGAACAAGAATTACAACAACGCTTGGCAGAAGCCGAAAACAAGGGTGCTGAATATGCCAAGATGACAGCTGCTGAAAAGGCGCAAGCTGAAATGCAACAACGTATTGAAGAGCTTGAACAACGCGAACAGGCAATCAAGCAACGCGAGCTATCTGCCAGCATTGCAAGCGACTTGGCTGAACAAGGTTTGCCGGTTGAATTGGCTGATAACCTAACGGCGATTGGAGACCCTGCCGCAATCAAGGAATGGGTTTCTACTATTAAGGACACTATCGCAACGGCAGTTAATGAGCAGACTAAGGAACGTTTGAATGCGGGAAAGCCGGCATCAACGGCTACTAACCTTAATACAAACGACGATCCTTTCGCCGCTATTGCTGCCAAGTATAAGTAAAGGACATTTAAAAAATGGCTACACAACTATTTTCTGACCGTTTTGTGGGCTTGTTGCCCGACGTCTTCCGCGCACAAGCAGCGTTTGCTGGCGTGTTTGGAGACTTGCAAGCTGTTGATGGAGTTTCAGACTCTGACACAGCTTTGCGTGTTAAGACGAATGACTTGCCAACGGTTGTTGGTACGTACTCAACCGATGCCAACGTTGCATTCGGTACTGGAACGGCTAATTCATCACGTTTCGGTGAGATGAAAGAAGTTATCTACAAGGATGTTGCTGTTCCTTATTCAGCTCCTTGGGCTATCCACGAAGGGCTTGACCGTTTCACGGTGAATGCAGACTTGCAAGCAGCTGTTGCTGACCGTTTGGAAAAGGCAGCACAAGCAGAAGTTCGTGCATTGAACGCACAATTGGGTGCTTACTTGGTATCTAAGGCTGCTGCTGACTTGGGTTCAGTTGATGACGTTGTTGCTTTGTTTGACGCAGCTGACGAACGAATGACTGAATTGGAAGTTAACGTTCCATTGTCAGCTTACGTTGCGCCAGATGTGTACAACAAGATTATCGACAACACGTTGACTACTACTGGAAAGCGTTCATCTGTAAACATCGACACAAACGGCGTTGTTGAGTTCAAGGGCTTCAAGGTTTACAAGGTTGCTTCAAAGTACCTTAAGGATGGCGATAAGACTGTTAAGGCTTTGTTTGCGCCTGACGGAGTTGGACGTGCATTCGCTGGTATCTCAACATTGCGTACGATTGAAGCTATCGACTTCGATGGTATCGAGTTGCAAGGTGCTGGTAAGGTTGGACAATACATCTCTGACGAAAACTTGAAGGCGGTATTTACTGCCGGTGCGAGTAGCAACTAACCCTGAGCCACGTTTGTTGTCTTCTTTCCGAGTAGATAACACTGATATTTCTGGTAACGTTGGCGATGCGGTTACTGTTAAGGCTTCATACTTCACGCCAGCTGACGCAGATGATAAGTCATTGGCTGTTGGCATCGAAGATGATACTGTTGCAACGATTACGGACAATAAGGACAACACTTACACGCTTAACTTGTTGAAGCCCGCAACTACTAAGGTTCATTGGGTAGCTAAGGACGGCGGTGGAGCTAAGGCAGATGCTACTGTAACTGTTACGGAAGCACCAGCACCAGCTGAATAATAGGGGGACAACATGACAGCAGCGCAAGATTATTTAAAGCTAATCGACAGCGACACGACAATTGAAGATAAGTTGGACATCATCGAGAAGTTGACTAACCAACGCTTGGCGGTGTTGCTGGGCGTTGACGGTGTTGACAACATCCCTGATAAGTTTGCTTATATTACTAGCGCAGTTGTTGCTGCGCGGTACGTACGAATTGGTAACGAAGGCGTTAACAGCTACTCACAAGACGGTTTGAGTTTGTCGTTCCCCGACGATGACTTCGGATCTTACATGACTGAAATCAATGGTTATAAGAATGGCGATGACTTCTACAAGCCGCGTACTGGACGTTTTACGTTCGTTTAAGGAGGTTTCATATGCTTCTAAATAAACGAGTGAAACTTATTTCAGTGCAAGGTGCAGATGAGCCACATGATCCACGAAAAGGATATGATAAAACTGAAACCGAAACATTTAAAACAGTAAACGTAACTTCGCTATCGCTAGACAAGGTACAACGAGATTACGGCGTACCTAACGCTACGATGAAGAATGTACGCACATTTACGCCACTTGGTAAGTTTGATTATCTTGAAATTGACGGCGTTCGTTATGTTGAGTTTGCCCGTCAAGAGATTGGCAACATTAACTCGCTTACAGTGAAGGAGTTGAACACATGACGTTAAAAGGTGCTGATAAATTCATTCAAGCTGTAAATGCCAAGGGTGCAAACGTACGGCAAGTCGCTAACATCGTGCGTTCTAAGACTAGTGACGTTCAAAGCCAAGCGCAACGACTGGAACCGGTTAAAACTGGTAACTTGAAGCGTCAAACGACTGTATCTGTATCAAACGTTTCTGCAAAGGTTGTAGGCACAGTTACTGCAAATGCAACTAATCGTGGGTTCAACTACGGTTATGCACAGGAACACGGTACACGATACATCACCGGTAAGCACTTCATGGAAACAGCTTATAACGCTAATAAGCAAGACTTCATCAACAAAATCAAGGGGGTCGTTAAGAAATGAACCCTGATTACGAATTGTACCTGACGGTTGCCGGCGCTTTAATTGACGCCGGTATTACCGTATGGGACGAAAATCCGGATTTCACGGACACTAAGCTGACTGACAAAATGCCATATGTTGTAATAACGGACACTTCAATGAGCAACCCAACGCTTTCTAAACACGTTGCAATGTATCAAACTTCAATTACTGTCAACGTATTCTCTCAACAACACAACCGCCGCGGGTTAGAAGAATTGAAGGCTAAGATTTATGACATTTTGTTCAAGTTACAGCATTCTGAACATTACCGTTTCATCATTGATCCAAACACAACAGTAAACACGACGTCGCAATTGCGATATGACAACTTTATCGGTTGGTTTGGACAAGTTGATGTCACTTACAAAACATTTGGAGGCTAGAAATGGCAGAATTACCAGCAACTGACTTCGGTGGAAAGGTTGTTATTGCAGCCCGACTATTGAGCGATGAAGCAAAGTATACTGGGCAAAAGTTTGCCTACGAAACTACGCACGAATACCACAAGACGCGCGACAGCAACGATACGGCTACTAAGGACGGGACTATTTATTCTTATGGAGACGTTACAACAGAATTGACCGTCGAAATGATTTCATCTGACTTAGCTTTGAAGGACTTGATGGAATACGCTATTGACAATAACTCAATCGTTGAATTTTGGCGTATCTTCACTGACCGTAAGGGTACGGCAGATGGGTCATATGTTATGCAATACATGCGTGGACGAATTAACGACTTTGACGAAAATGCTGATGCTGACGACTTCGTAACGTTGTCATTGGATGTTAACATCGACGGAAAGCCACAAAAGGGCGAAGGAAAGTTTACGCTAACTGATAACGATAAGGGTTACGAATTCCGTGACTTGTCAATCGTATCAGCGAGTAACGGATAACCAAACGAACACAACCAATGATGCCGGAACTACTACTGAATAATAAACAATAAGGAGCAAAAGTAATGCAACTAACTATCAATGATAAGGACTACACATTCAAGTTCGGACTTCGTTTTGTCCGAGAATTGGACAAGCAAATCACAAAGGAAGAAAACGGTGTTGAATTCGGCGTTGGAACATCTATTAAGATGGCACAACTTGCCCTTGACCGAGACTTGACAGTTTTGTCAGATATTTTGCTAATTGCAAATCAAACAGAAACGCCACGCGTTAAGGCTGTTGACTTGGATGCTTTCATCGAAGAACATGAAGACGTTGAAGGACTTTTGAATGAAGTTATTGCTGAACTTGAGGCTTCAAACGCTACGGCGTCAAAAATCAAGCCCTTTCGAGAGATGAAGGACTAAAACTTAATAACCCAGATAGCGCAGCCACATACCGAAATTATATCGTGAATGGGCTGCGTTATTTTTGTAACGATATACGGGAAATTGAACGTATGACACTTTATGAATACGACATACACATGGAAGCTGTTGAGCTTAAAGAAATGGACAAGCGAATGCTTATACACGAGCAAGCGTGGGCTAACCAAGCTGTTAAGTCAACTACTGGTGGTAAGAACCCAAAGCCTGTGTATAAAAACTTCAAAAAGTTCTTTGGAGATGCGTTTGATAAATCAATCAAGAAGATACAAAAGCAGCATAACCCGGGGCTGTTTCCTGATGACATCTCTCACGCCAAGGAATTACAGAAAGAATTTGGCGGGTCATTGGGTATCTTGAACAAACTGAAAGGTGATTAAACTATGACAGAAAGTTATACTGTCGAAGCAAAGCTAGTTGCTGATTTGGGTGGTTATACCAGCAATATGTCAAAAGCAGCTTCACAAATGTCTGACTTGGAAAAAACTAGCAGTAGTGCAACAAGTAAGATTAGCGACCACCTTAATTCATTGGGAAAAGGAATGGTAGTCGCTGGTGCTGCTATTACGGCAATCGGAGTAAAGTCTTTGAAGAGTTTTGGGGACTTCCAAGTATCTCTTAACCAAGCTGCCGTTATTGCTGGTGGTACATCAAAAGACATCAAGGGCCTTGCTGATGTTGCCAACAAGATGGGGGCTGATTTGCCTTTGAGTGCTAAAGACGCCGCGGACGCTATGGTTTCCATGGCACGAGACGGCGCTTCGATTGAAACAATCAAGGAAGAGTTCCCGGCAATTGCACAGGCTGCTACTGCTGCTGGTTCTGATTTGCAAGCAACTGCAAGTATCGTTCAACAATCTATGAACTTGTGGGGAGACAGTTTGAAAAGCCCACAACGTGCTGCTGCTATTCTTACGCAAACAGCTAACGTTTCTAATGCTTCAGTTGAAGATATGCAACAGGTTTTGGCTGACGTTGGTGGAACAGCTACATCCGTTGGATATTCTATGGAAGATGTTTCAACAGCTGTTGGTTTGCTAACCAACAAAGGTATTCCAGCTGCACAAGCTGCACAGAACTTGAATAACGCTATTACACGCATGATTAAGCCATCTAAGTCAGCCAGAGCATACATGGATCAGCTAGGAATTACCTATTATGATGCACAAGGTAAGATGAAGCCTATCAACCAAATTGCTTCTGAATTAAACGACAGCCTGTCTGGACTTACAGACGAACAAAAGCAAAACAATTTGGCTGTTCTATTTGGTCAAACTGGTTATAAAGTAATGAACGGTTTGATGGGAGCTGTTAGCGATACGACAGGTAGCACCACAACTAGCTGGAAGGGGATGAGTAAGGCTATAAAAGGTGCTTCTAAGGATGGAGCAACTGCCACTGATTTTCTTCAAAAACAAGCTACTGAAATGCAAAAGAACGTTGGTTCTAAATTGGAACAAGTTTCTGGAAACTGGGAGGCGCTTTCTAATACAGCTCAAGACAAGTCTTCTGGTGTAAGCATGGCTTTCTTGGATATGACAAATGCTGCATTAAACTGGGCAAACCAAAGCCACAGTCCATTTGCGCAAGTCATTCAAGACTTTATTGGTTTAGCGCCCGTTATTGGACCAGCAACGGCAGCGATTGGTGGGTTCTTGACGCAATCCGGTAAGATTGTCGGTGCAGTACAAAGCCTTGGTGGTCTAATTGGAGTTTTTGGTTCCATTGGATCTTCTGCAATCGCTGTCGTTCCAAATCTATTATCGCTTGCGGGTGGATTTTCTACTGTTAGGGATAATACAGAACTAAGTTCACTTGGCGTTGGTAAATTCCAAGGAATAGTTGGCAAGGTTGCGTCAGCATTGCCAAGCATGAGTTCTATAATCGCGCTTGCATTGTCTCCTGCCGCGCTAGGGCTTGGCGTTGCAGCTTTGGGGTTCTGGGCGTTTCATGATAGCGCTACTACTTCGTTTTCAGACTTGGTAAGCAAGCTTGCAAGTGGAGATATTGCTGGTGTAATGAACGATATAAAAGGAACGTTCGACAATGTTGTTAAAGCGTTTCAATCAGTTGACTGGGCGTCTGTTTTTGCCCCTTGGCAAACGGCATTAAGTGGTATTGGTGATGCTATGGACGTTTTCGCTAAAAAAAGTGATACAGCGTTTGGCGGAAGTACGCAAAGCAAAATTCAAACAACAGCTGATAAAATTGAATTCTTAGCGACTGGTTTTACAGCAGCGGCCGGAGTGGTTGGTTTCGCATTAGTATCTGTTGGCGTTGTTGTTAGTGGCGTTGCAGCGATTTTTGAGGCTCTGGCACGCACAGTAGCGGCAGTTGGATATGCGCTTAGTGGAGACTTTTCGGCAGCGGCTGAAATTATGAGTACAAATACATCCGCAAAATTCGCTGAAATGAGTTTTAATGTTGGACAATCAATGTTGGACATGACATCTCAATCAGTCACTCACATGCAAGACCTTGCGAATGGAACAGCTGTTAATTCAGAACAAGTTAAGAACCTTCTAACTAACAACACAGCAGACGGTTCAACAAATGCAATTAACAACTTGAATGCCGCTGCCGGGGGTGGACAAGCGGCATTGAGCAATTTATCAGCTAGTTCCGCAACAGCCGGAAGTCAAATAAACGGTAACCTGACAACTGGAACTTCTACTGCTGCTAATAACTCAAATACAAACTTGAATGCCGCTGCTACTGGTGCTCAAGATGCCATGTCTCGTGCTGCTACTAACGCAGGTACAGGTGCTGGTAAATTGGCTACTAATGTAACAAACGGAGCAAACCAAGCAAATACTGGTATGAATACCGGTATGGGTGCGGCTGCTAACGCCGCTGGTACAAAGATGGCTAATGCTGCTAGTGCCGCAGGTTCTCACAATAGTGAGTTTTATTCAGCAGGATCTAGTGCTGGTGAACATGTCAAGTCAGGTATTGGAAATGTCGATTTGGACGCGGCAGGTAGCGCTACAATGCACGGATTTTTGAAGGGGTTGCAACGAGCATGGGGAGACGTCAAAGGGTTCATTAGTAGCGTTGGACCATGGATTGGTAAGCACAAAGGACCTATTTCTTATGACCGCAAGTTGCTTATCCCAGCTGGTAACGCAATTATGGGTGGACTTAACAACGGTCTTTCAAATGGCTTCACAGACGTTATGAGCAACGTTTCAAGTATGGCAGGTAACATTGCTAACGCAGTAAGCGGAAGCGCTGATTATCGCATTAATGCAGTTTCTAGCGGATTGAACATTGGAACTGATGGCACGTTGTCAGTTGATATGTCACGACAACAACAACCAGCTACAATCAATTTGAGCATGGGCGGTAGCACGTACCGTGGATTTGTTGATGATATTTCAACACAACAAGGTCAAACGGCTACACTTAACAAGACAACTATTGTATAATAATACACAGAGGTTTAACAAAATGAATATTTATGACTTTACAGGTTTAAACGAAACAGCAACAAGCAGCTTCGTTCCGACGGAAGCAATTGTATTCAATGGCGTTAAATTAGATGAGCAACTCCCTTATTACAGGACACTCAACGTTTCTGGACGCGAAAACTTTGAGCGTTCATTAAACACGGTTGAGACTTCCGGCGATGGGGAGTTTTTGCTTTCTTCTAAGATTAACGCTAATACAATTGTAGTTACGTTCGCGCTTGAAGCTGATGACGCACAAGATTTCAATGATAGGTTTGATGAATTAAAACGCAATTTGATTGGTATGGACGTTCCATTCAAATTCACTGACGAAGAAGAGTACACTAGATACGGAACGGTTACTAAGCTAGACAACCCGCAACCGGGAAGATTAAGCATTGTCGGAACGTTTGAAATCAGACAATCTGATCCATATAAATACACTTCGCTAATCACCACAACTGGTACTAACACGGTTAAATTAAGTGGCGACAAGAATATGAGCATTGATTTGAGCAAAATTAGTTTTTCTTTGGTATCAGACGCGTTGAACGTTAAAATTAAAGTTGGAAACAGTTACACACTTTCATTAAGCGGGAACTTCAAAGCTGGCGACAACTTCAATGTAAATTTTGAGAACAAAACGATTACAAGTATGAATGCAAGCGTGTTGGGAAACATGAATATACCGCAAAGCAACATATTTGAAGCTGTCGTCATTTCTGGTGATATAGTAACCGGTACAAACATCGCAAACTTATCGGTTTCATACAGGGAGAAGACTCTATGATTTATCTGTTTGACAAGTCGCAAAAGTTAATTGGATTTTTTAACGAAAAAGAAGAATTAACAAAAGCGCAACTAACACGAAAAATAAATGAAGCGGCAACGCTTGATTTGGAGTTGCCGGCAAACTCTGATAACTTGAATAAAATTGCAAACGTAAAATATGTTGCCGTACCTTATCCTGACGATAATGAAAAACTTTTGTTCTTACAGGTTATGACACGAACTGACGAACAAGATGTTGTTACACTCATGACTAAGGAATATGCATATCAAGAGTTGTCTACGTCTGGTTATATCAAGGATAAGCGATATACAAGCGCAGACGCACGAACTTTAATGACAGGTGCGTTATCTAACTCTGGATACACGCTAAAAAACGTCAACGTATCAGGCAGCGCAACTACAAACTTTTACTACATTGATTATCTTACAGCTATTTCAAACGTTATTGGTTTGCTTGACGGTGAAATTAAGTTTTATGTAACAGTTAACGGCAACCAAATTTCTGGAAAATACGTTGATTATGTAATTGCACAAGGTATCAACACCTCAAAAGTATTTGCTTACGGTAGTAATTTAATTTCAATTGAAAAGCAAAGCGATGCTTCAAGTGTTTATACAGCTATTTTGCCACGAGGAAAGGGAGAACAGGTTAGCACTAGCGAAACCGGACCAGACGGATATGGCCGCAGAATTACGATTGAAGATGTCGTATGGGCTAAGCCAACTAATCCATTAAACAAGCCATCTGGTTCTTTGATTTTGGAGGATCCAAGTGCAACTGCTGCATTCGGTCAAGCAAACGGAACTGCACGCCTATTGCTTAAAACGTATGACGATATTGAAAAGCCGCAGGAGCTTATTCAAGCTGCTTACAAGGACTTGAAGAGTTATAACCACCCTGCCGTACAATTTACTGCCAGCGTGGCTAATATTGGTGACAGCGGCCTTGGTGATACGATTGTTATCATGCACAGCGAACGCGGTATGAGTTACCGCACGCGTATATTCCAAATTGAGTATGATTTGATTGAATTAGGAAATACCGTTGCAACGTTTGGCGATAACTTATCTAAAAATAATACAAGTTCCATGCTGGCTAGTGTTTCACGAGCAGTTGACGACGCCAAGGAAATTGCAAATAACGCAGTTGTTAGCGCGAACAGTATTAACAATAACTACTATGGAGAATCTGAACCCGCCAACCCCAAAAATGGTGATACGTGGTTTTATACGGACGGCGAAGGGTTCGGAATTCGTCAATACATTGATGGACAATGGGTTGAACGCGTAAATAGCAAAACTTCAGAACAGATTTCTGCGCAAGTTGAAGCAGCAATCAATAGTGCAAAGGAATATGCAGATAATTTAAACAAAAATCAAGCTGACGCTACAAATAGTTTGGCGAGCGAACTTAACCGCAAAGCGAACTCTCTATCAGCTAGTCAACAAACAATCGCTTCGCAAGCAAATTCGTACACTGATAGAGCGGTTGCAGATGCTAATGCTAAGGCCGTTGCAATCGGACAAACAACTGCTCAAAATGCACAAAAAGCGCTGGACGAGAAAGCCACGACACTTCAACAGTCAATCGATACAAAAGTAGCAAAGACTGACTACGACAAGAAAACTGGTGAACTGACAACTAGTGTTAATACAGCACAACAAACGGCTGATACAGCCACGCAAACAATTGGTACGTACAAGCAAACCAACGACAAGCGAGTGACTGCTGCTGAAACTAACATCAAAGCCAATTCTGACGCTATCGCACTGACTGCTAGTAAGACTGACTTAGACAAAGCAACTGGTCAACTATCTGGTAGTATTGCTGATTTGCAAGTAAAGGCGGACAGTATTACACAAACAGTGTCTGATTTGCAGACTAAAGTTAATAACATAGGTCAAACAAACTTACTTAATAACACAGAGTTCACACCTGATTTGGAAGGCTGGACACGTACTAGCAGTGGAGGTGCAGGGGCCCCATACCGTTCATACTTGCAGAGCGACATAAACAGTGTGGTCATTGGGTTCGATACAACTAGCGCAACAACCACATC
>ERZ1024431.72-NODE-72-length-11861-cov-49.690581_pt1 | contig 11861 bp, 16 predicted proteins | sample MGYA00520782_ERZ1024431 | MGnify/ENA primary metagenome ERZ1024431 (study PRJEB33242, sample SAMEA3444288) | Homo sapiens | biome: Host associated; feature: Gastrointestinal tract; material: Stool | place: Uganda | collected 2011-01-01 ...
TTTATAGATGAACGTTACAATAATTATAATATCAAACAAAATATTGCTAATTGTACTCAGAAGGAACAAAACAACAGGTAAAGGAGAGATGAAAAATGAAGTATTATAGCAATTTAAATGTAGAGGGTAAAGAACTTATTGATTGGTTGTATCTGGTTTCATGGACAGCTTCAAAAGGTGAAGAATGTATTGTTAGTTTTTGGTTGAATGATTCTATTTATGATATAGAATTTGAAAAAGGCGTTTTGCACGAAGAATTTATTAAAGAATTTCTTGGTGTGCTATCTGATGAGGGCGAACATATTCCAGAACTTTGGTATTTTATTGCTACTGGGTATAAGTATCAATATATTGAAGATTGCAAAAAGAACTTGAAAACGGAGAAATGATAATGGATGATATTGTTATTGTATTTTCTGGATTAATTCTATGTTGTATTATTAAATTTGCTATTCTTGTAAAAATTTTAAAAATTATTATTGACATAATTAAAAATATGTGATAATATATTAGTAGGGCTTGAGATGTAAAAGAAAATGAAAGTTTGTACCCGATTTCAAGGCTAACCGCCGCGGGAACTTTGTGAACAAAGAAACGTTCCTTTTTCTTGGTCTCAAGTCCTATTATTTTTATAAGGAGGTGAGAAAAAATGAATTATATTGCAATTTATTGTGATAAAACCGCTGAATCAGTAGCGGGAACCCCATATATTCAGCTTAATTTTGAAAATGATATCAATTTTGCTAGATTTGTTACATGTGATGTGGTGGATGGAACTGCATTGAATGATATTCCGAATTTGCCCATAGTTAATTACGCAAGTCCAATTAATGGTGTTAAAAATGTAAACATTAAAAATAATCTTATTAGATTTGAATTTAATAGTAATCCATCCAATAAAACTGCTGTTCTAATTAAATATGAGCCTGCCGTTAGAAAAAAGATTGATGTATCGAAATTTACATTTTCCGCGCTGAATGTAAAAATTAATAACGTTGTGATTGTGAATGATTTTGGTGCTACTATTGTGAATTTGGAGGAAAAAATCAATGGATGAAGATTTGAAAAATAAACTTGATGAGTTGATCGGGGCTGTACAAAATATTGTGTCCTCTTTGCAAAATGTCAATGAGGAAAAAAAGAGCACCCCTGATACAAGATCTTCTTTGCAAAAATTTTTTGACGATGAGGTGAAGTAATAAATGAATTACACTCTTGACATGTTTAATAGCATTCGTAATGATCCGCTCTCCGGTCTTGCTTATCTACCGGAAGCGACAGTTAGTAACATCCAGTCTATTAAAGCAATTCTTAACACTGATCCTAAGGCATATAATAATTATGTTAATGCTATGCTTGTCCGAATTGGTGATGTGCTGATTATGTCCCCTGATTTTATTGACCCCTTTGCGCGCTTGTATAAGGGAGACAATGAAATGGGGCACATGGTGCAGGAAATTTATGTTGAACCGATTAAAGCCGAATCTAATTTTGACGGTAAGGGTTTGAACCCGCTTGGAAGACGCACAAATAATAACACGTCTGTTGTTTATCATAAGACTAACTATCAGCCTGTTTTTGCTCTTTCTGTTGATCGCGTCGGCATGATGGATTCCTTCGCGTCGTGGGATATGCTTGATCGTTATTGGGGCGAACAGATGCGCTCTATGTATACAGGTGAAGCAATCGGAAGGTTTAATGCAGAGCTTAAAGTTGTTGGGGATGCAATCGCTGATACAACTAATCCTTTGCCGTCTGCAACTATTGGTACATTTAACGCAAAGGATGAAGCAAGCGGAAAAGCATTGGCTCAGGCTATTAAATATGTTGTTAATGATCTTCGCTTTCCGAATGAGCAGAACCAAGCGGGGGTTGTCAATGTTGCGAATAAAAATGATCTTGTAATTGTACTTAACAAAGATGTTGAACCTAATCTTGATGTTTATACTCTTGCTTCCCTGTTTAATATGGAAATGGGGGAAATTGAGCAGAAAATTATCACTGTCCCTAGCTTTAACAATGCGTCCACAGGTGCAACCAACGGGAATGTGATTGGCCTTATCACCACCGAGAAATTTTTCCAGTTCCGCCGGACGATGAACACGATTCGCAGACAGGAAAATGCACAGGGGTTGTTTGATAATTTCTTCTATCATCCTTGGTGCTCGTTGCAAATTTCGCCCTTTGCCCCTGCTGTTGTTCTAAGGAGTGGTGATGCAGGTTGAATTATTCAGACGTGATTTCTTTTGTTCAGGGTGTAGGTTTCCCCATTGCGGTTTGTCTTTATCTGCTCTACGAAATCAGGGTGAGTAACGCGGAACATAAAGAAGAAGTTAAAAATTTGGCTAATAATATTAGCAGTAACACTCTTGTTTTGGAGAAATTGCTAGAACATTTTAGGAAGGAGGTGAACGGGGAGGGATAAACCCTCCCTTTTGTATGGGTAGACTTACACAATATGAACTTTTTGTTACAGGAAAAACAGACCCGACATATAAAAATATATGGGCGTTTAGCACTCCTTCTCAAAGAAATACTTGGTTATTGACAACCCTTAAAGCAGTTAAAATAAACCAAAAATATTGGAGGTTAGGTTTTCCGATTAAAATTGATGTTTCATATGAAGATTCTTTTAGTATTGATTATGTCCGCATAACAAATGAAACTGGAACAAACAAACAAAAGATTTATTATGGTTTTGTGATATCTAGAATGTATATTAGCAATAATGTAACACAACTTAATATTTCGGTTGATTATATTCAAACTTATTATTTTAATGCGGATAATACGCCATTTTGGCAAGTGGAAGCTTATAAAATAAAAGAAACCACTAAGGGGTCTTTTATCCCTATGAGAGGGTTGTCAAGTGATTATTCCGTACCAACAAAAAGTGTTTATAATTTTCAATTCCCAGCGAATGAATATGCTATTGTTATATTTTCTTCTATTGATCTAACAAAATTAGACGGGTCTGTAACTTATATTTTGACAGATCATGTTTATATGGCGTCAACCCCATATATTTTGATCGGTTCTAATGAAAACGATGTTTTGACTAGGTTTGCCCATTTAATGGAAGATATAAATAACAAAGGGTATACAAGCGCAATTTCTAACATTTGTCTTATTCCAACAGCTTATATTGACGGTGAAAGTTTAAGCGTAGGAATTAACAACTATACAAATGTAGCTATACGTGATGTTGATTTTACTGTAATAAAGCCTACCTCAAACGATGGATATTTGCCAACAAATAAAGTTCTTCTTGAACAGGATTATACAACTATCAATATTATCAACAATTTGGGTGAGGTGCAAAGTTATAGATTTGATGATTTTTTAGGGACACCAAAATTTAGAACACGTGTCGATGTTGCAAGTGGTACTGTTAATTTAACAATTTTCCCTGTTAATTTGCGTAATTTAGACACAAATTCATACAGGATGTATGGGCAAAAATTTACTCAAGTTCCACTTTGTAGTTATGATAACGACACTTATAAAATTTGGCTTGCCCAATCTCAAAATTCGCGTGCAGCAGCTATAAACGCGGCCAATAATGCTATTGATTATGCAACTGCTTCTCGAAATGCGTCTCTTACTTACCAATTAGATAGTAACGGTGCAAATTTTATTAATCGTTTGATGTCAGCTACAAGTAATATTTTAGCCAATATCCTTGGTGATAAATATTATCCATTTGGTGGTGGTCAAAGTCGTGGAGGTGGTGCTGGAAGATCTTTTGAAAATAATAGCCCTGATGTTATTGGGGATATTGTTGAAGCACCAAAAACAATTACAAGCAATTTGTTAGAAATTACATCAAACATTAGTAAAAATATTAATAGTAGGAATAACTTAACAAAAATTGGTGGTTTAGTTGGCGCATGGGCTTATAAACAATTAGGTTTTGAGGAAGCTCTTACTCTTGAAGGAAATGTCAAAAATGCCCAAGCAAATTTGGATATTTTGCTTGCTAGTTACGCGGACAAAGCTGCAATTCCCGCGACTGTTGCGGGTTCCAATGCTTTTGGCTCAATGACAATTTTAAACCAAGTTGGATTTTTTATTTCGGTTGTTGGCCCAACTGCTGAATGGGCAGCAATGATTGATAAAATGATTATGGCAAGCGGAAAAACTATAAATATTTTTAGTCCTATTGTTAAAAATCATCAAACTTTTGATTTTATAATGGCAAATAGCCCACATATTTTAGCAGAACCTAATAATAGGCCGGAATATGTTAGAAACATGTTAATTGGTATTTTGGGACAAGGTGTATATTTATGGTATGTTTATAACAACAAAATAAGTGATTATTTTGCAACACCATATAATATTAATAATCCGGAGGTGTAAAATGAACTCGAATAAACTATTGTCTTTTAAAACAAGAACAGCCACGCAAGAAATGCTTTTGAATTATCTTGTAGGCCGCTTTAAGTGGGATGGGCTACCTGATGGTATTACATCTGAAATTTTGGAGTATTATCTTAATATTCAAGGTCAAGTTAGCGGTTTTAGAACTAATAATAAATTTGTACTATTGCCGTCATCCGCAACAGGCGAAAAAAACTTAATGTGGAGGGATATTAAATTTATAGCATATGGTTATAATGCTACATTTAATATTGATATTAATAATAGTGTATGTATTCATAATAACCCATCTCATACAGGTTTTTCGGAAAGTCTGGAAATTATCGCAAAAGACTTAGATGATATTACATTTGCGCAACGTGTAAATATTAATCAGCAAAGAAATCCATGGGCTTTTGGTGGAACTTCACAAGAAGTCGAAAGTCTTAAAGCCGCTTTAGCTAAACGCGATGAAAACGGTAGTATTATGTTTGTTAGTAAAAACATGATGGGGACACTAGATAATGGAAAACGTTTTTCCCCCATCAATGTTAATCTAATTGCTAATGATTTACATGACGCATATATTGCAAGGCTTAATGATTTTTTAACTCTAATCGGAATGGATAACAACCCTGTACACAAAAAAGAGCGCCTTATTACGGATGAAGCACACTCCAATGATAGTGTTGTTTTATACAACAGAAAATCACAACTTAGAGAACGTGAAAAGGCTTGCGATGAAATCAACAACAAATTTAGAACAAATTTATCTGTTAAATGGGTTGGTTGTTCTGATTGTGAAGGAGGTGAAGAAAATGGGAATCCCTTTGTATGAATTTCTTAATGCGGATAATAAAGCTGTATATTATTCAGATTTGACAAAACTTTGGCCGGATAATGAACTTAGTGATGAAATTAAAAATGCTATTGTAGCTAATTTTTATGAGCGATTAACTTATATTTCACCACCATCTTTATGGTTGTACAAATGGCAAAACTTTATTAAACGAAGAACATATGCTTGGAATAAATTGTTAAATAGTGAAAAAAGCCTTCGGGATGATGATGCAATATATAACTATGATATGCAAGAAACCTCAAACGATAAACGAACTATAAAAAATAATAGTACAACTAATGGAGAAACAACAACTAAAAGCACAAATACAGCAGAAAATGAATCATTTACATCTGATACACCTGATGGCTCATTGTCTGATATAGCTAATTATATGTCAAGTGGAGAAAAAAATAGCGCAAATAGTAATAGTAATGTAACAGATAATAATACATCAAAAACAAGTGGTGACGGTGAGGAAAATTATACTCACATATTATCGCGCAAAGGAAATATTGGCGTTATGACTTCTGCCCAAATTATTGGTGGCTATCGTGATGCAATTAAATATAATTGCTTCGATACAATTTTTACGGAATGTGAACCATATTTTATTGGAGTTTATGAGGAGGATGACAATGGCTATTTTTACCCCACCTATTAACACTTCGATTTTTGCAAGTAAAGAGGATATAACGGCATGGATTTATCAAGTTTGGACATATTTGCAAGCGAATCCGATTTTAAATGAAACAACTATTAATGAGTTTACTCAGAAATATTTGAACGACAATTTGCCCCGACAAGTTGTTACATCTGTAAATAAGAAAAAAGGCGAAGTAACATTAAATGCTACCGATGTTGACGCTGTTTCAAGCGTCAACGGAAAAACAGGCGCTGTAACTCTTAATGCTGTCGATGTTGGCGCATATAGCCCAAGCAACCCGCCAAATTTTGTGGATGTAAATAATGCTAATGAGGAAAAATATTTTACATTTGTAACTTATAATATTAATCGTGGTCAATTTGTTACTTGCAAAGCTTATGCTATTTCATTTCCTTCATATTTTGATCATAATTTGTTCAGCGGTAGTCTTGCACCCGGAAAAAGCGTAAATGTCCCATTTATTACAGTCACATCGGATGAAAGATTCTATGTTTCCCCATTAAGGGGGGTGTTTGTAAATGCGCCAAACAATAAATCATTGCAAATTACGGCAACATTTAACCCAGAAGATAATACAAAAGCAGGTCTTTTAATTACAAATGTTGGTGAAGCAGATGTTATTGGAAATATGAGTTTACAAGTTGTTGTGTTTTTGTCACAAAAAAATTGCAATATTAATGTTGACACTTTGTCATAAAGGAGTTTAAAAATGACAGTAACAGTAATTACAGACTCGGGAAATGTGAGGGTTCGCGCTGAACCCTCTCTTTCCTCCAAAGTTATTGGGAAATGTTTGCGTAATTGCACATATAATTTAGCTGATAATTTGACGAAAGAATTTGACGGTTTAACATGGTTACATGTGATCGGGGAAGGCGGCGTTATAGGTTGGTCTGTAATGGATTTTTTCCAAATTAATCCGGATAAAGTAACAAATGAGATTTTAATTAAATTCACCCCAGAAGAAATCAAAGATATTATTAAATATTGTGAGGGGTTGTTAAAATGACATTTTGCCCAAATAACCATTTTAGAAAAGGGCTAAATCAAGCCGCAATGCAAGAAAACGTTAAAGTTATTGCACCTATTATGCTTAGTCGCGGATATTCACGAAATGCTATTGCGGCTATGCTTGGAAATTGGGAAAGCGAATGTACACTTAATCCAAATTGGCCTGAAAAGTCAGGATTTCCAAGCAACCGAGAAGGCGGATTTGGTTTTCCACAATGGACAGATTGGGGAAATAAAATTGGTTGGTATGCTGACCAATTAGGAGTACAATATAATACAAGTGATACAAACCCAATATCAGAAATTGAATTTGAATTGGACTATCATGAATTTGAATGTACAAAAGGATTAAAAGGAACTGGTAAAAAAACATGGTATGCTAAACATGGATATAATTATACATGGACAAATTTTAGAGTTTCATTGGATTCGCCGAGCGAATTAGCCAAAGCTTATTATTGGCAGTATGAGCGTAGTACAGCGTGGACTGTTGGAACACGTGCAAAACAAGCGGAAAAATGGTTTGAATTTATTAGAGGGACACAACCGCAAACCAAGAAGAGAAATTTTCTTTTGTTAGCATATAAGGCAGGTGTTTTAAATGTTAAAACCAGATAATATACACTGGTCAAAAAACAAAATATGTAGCTATAACGCGTTATTTAACTTTGTCGTAGGCGCGCGCGGAACAGGCAAAACATGGGCATTGAAATATTATTGCGTACAACAATATATTAAGCATGAATCAAAATTTATGTATATAATGAGATATAATACTGAACTTGAGCAGGCAACATCTAAAGGAAAATTTTTCGCTGATCTGCTTAACTATTTTGACAATTTTAGATTTAAAACAGATGGAAACTCTGGTTATATTAAATATGTACCCGATGGGGCAGATGAAAAGAAAATAGATTGGGAATTGTTATGCTACTTTAAATCTATGTCCGAAATGTCCATTAAAGCAATATCAGACCCAAATATTAAAACAATAATTTTTGACGAATTTGTGCCAAACCCGGGTGTACGCTACATAAAAAATGAAGTTGAAAGATTTCTAGAGCTATATTTCACAATTTCAAGAGGTGTTAGGGACACAAAAGTGTATTTTTTAGCTAATAATATTACATCTGCTAATCCGTATTTTGTGTATTTTGGGCTTACACTACCAAACCAAGGAGAATGCGTTTTTAAAAATGACATATGTATTGAAAACGTTAAAAATATAAAATTTGCAGAAACTATGAAAAACACACGTTTCGGAAAAATGATAAACGGAACAGATTATGCTAAATATGCGATTGATAACGAAACATATATTGATGAAACAAGTTTTATTGTGAAAATGCCTGACAAAGCTGTATGTGTTGTGAGACTTTTGACAAAATATGGGACATTATATCTTTGGACGAGTAAAGCAATGCTTATAGTGAGTGATAAAGGAAACCCAAATAGTTTAACTTGGTCGTGCGATGAGGAAAGCAAGGCAGAAAACATTGAACAAATAGATTATGCGTCATCATACGCTAAAAAACTAATACAAAATTATAACAGATTTAGCACATTATTTTATACTAGTCCAGTTGTAAAAAGCAAATTTTTGCAGGCGTGCCAAAAAATACTAAAATAAAATGTTTCACGTGAAACAAAAACCCTAACAAATGTTAGGGTTTTTAAAATCTCATTAATGGTTCCCGAATTGTAAATCTTTTTTCTTCCAAACAACAACCGCCTTCTATTGTTTTAGGCATTAACTTTCCCTTAAAGCTTGCACCGATCTTAAAATTATCAAAAGTTATATATTTTTTACTTTCCACTGGACAACCACACGCCGCTATTAATAATTTACCTGTTGGCGTTTCTTCAATATATGTTTTCTGCCTTAAAAATTTTGCTCTTACAACCCGATTTTCTAACTTCCAACAACCAAACTCTTTTTTATGAACTTTGCCATTAAAACCCGCGGCCTTTTTACCATCTGAATAAATATGTAAACTATCCGTATCACAATAACAAACAATACCTTTACTATTTTCTGCCCCCTCTGTTAGTTCTTTCCTTGCATAAGCTGTTATAAAACTAGCAACAGGGACACATAAAACCTTCCCTTCTTCATAAACAGACGTTTTCCATTTTACAATATTTTCAACCAATAACGGTTGTTTTCTATTTTTTATCGGGCTTGTCCCAAACTTCCCGTATAAACTATTAAGCATTAATTTAGCAATCTGTCTTTTTCCTCCTGTATTTGTTTCTTTAACTTGACGCCAATGCTTTATATAATTGTCAAAGATCCCCTTTTCTCCCTTCCATTCATATCCATCTAATATCTCAATTTCTCCATAATAATTTATTTTTGCCGTTTCTATATCAACAGATGTTAATATCATTTCTCCATTATATTCATCTTCAATCCATTTATGTTGGTCTGGATATCTTAAAGTTGGTATTTTACCAGATTTTTTAATAACATTTACTTTACATCTTGCTATAAACAAATAACCATCTTTAGATTCACCATAAAATCTAATTGGTTTTCCTACTGGATATGGGTAATTTAACATAACTGATGGATACATACTATTATAATCATATACTAATCCATGCTTAACAATTTTTTCTTTGATATCCGGATTTACCCATGATACACCACCAAAATATGATTTTCTACAAAATCTTTCAACTTCATAATGCTGTTGGTAAAATTTTGTAGCAAATTTTTGCTCAAAATTAACAGTAGATTTATACTCATATAACGCACATGAGGCAGCAGTCATTGACTTCATGCCTTCTGACAACATAATTTTTAAAGCACGTGCCACTATCTCTGTATCTCTTTTAACATAATCAACTTCTTTTTCTGTTGGAATATATCCTTCTGGACGATCTGCATTATAATCTATTTCCCTTTTGGAACAAGGCAAATTATAAGACTTTGCCATATTCCTAACACTCAAAGGTATCTTTTTTAAACTATCATAAATAACTATCTTTTTTTCTGGCAAAACAATAGTAATCATATACCATAAGCCAACATCAGTAACTAAGGCGCTGAAAGTATAAGATTTATCTTCTTCGCTATATTCATAACCATGTTTTAAAAGATAGTCAACAATATATGTACCGTCGAATTTCAAGTTATGAAAATAGATAACATCGCATTTTTCCTTTATAAAAATAAACCAATCTTTAATATTTGTAAAAACATTATGCGTATAATTTATCATGTCACACACATCAGCGAGCCAAACACACATAACATTATTACGCTTAGTTGTTTCAAAATCACTAACGAACAACTTTCATCACCTGACTATAAAATTCTCCAAAATCAAAACCCAACCCATGTTGTTCATCGTATACATAATCAGCGCCAATATCCTTTGCATTTTTTATAGCGTCAATTTTCTGTTGATTGGTTAAATTTTTCCAAATCGAATTTAATTCAACAGCTAAATAATCATCGTCAGGTTCACCACTTGATAATTGTGCATTTATACGTGCAGAAAACCAATTATCCGCGCGCTCAAACAAATATTTTTGCGCGCGCTTGTTTCTTTGTTCCCAAACTTCAATTTCACGCTCAACAGCTTCGTTTATATCTCCACCTTTAATCAATGTCCATGTCCTTATATCACGCATGCCAATATCTGGTTTAAGTCCGTATTTCCTAGAAAAACGTGACAAATTATTCTGCCATCTCCTACGCACCTTCTGATACTGGACAGCTAAATGTTTATCCAAACCTATACTCTCGGCAAAACTTTCAACGCTTGGTAATTTACCCAACTTAACAATCATAAAAAGGAGGGTTTTAACCCCTCCTGTTCACCTCCTTTTACTTAAAATCAAAGGTTTTAAATTCCGTCTTATACTTTTTACTAAAAGCGGTAACAACTTCGACTTTACAACCGATAACTTCTTCGATCTGAGCGCTATCTTCGTCAAACATTCTCCCCACAGTGTTAGGAATGTAAAAATTGATATTTTCTTCGGTTACTGCATAATAAAAATGTTTATCTTCGCCCTTGTCATTATAATCAACTCTTACAACATCTTTAATTGTATAAACTTCACCAACAACAGGCTCTACAATTCTAGTTCGAGATTTAAGATCACTGATACGCATTATTTTTCACCCTCCACAATAATTTTTTCATATTTTTCGGCGAGTTTTTCAAAACGACAGATGCACTTAACCATAATCATAAGTTCATCCCTTGTAGAAGTGCAAGCGCTAGCTTCCAATTTCTGACGCTCACACTGAGCCAAATACAACCACCCAGCTTGTTTCACATTCATTTTTCTTTTTCCTCCTTTTTGTTATGAATGCTTGACTTAGATATACCCACCTGCACGCAATGCATCAATGCATTCCTGAACAGATTGATAACGATAATTAGTAGCTCTAAAATACCACATAGAAGGCACTTCAACAAAATATTTAATAATATACGCGTAATTTTCCCAAACACTTCTGAATCCGTTAATCCAAAAAGTAAAATTACATTCATATTTTTCAGACCATAAATAAACTTCACAGTCAACATTAGTGAGAGAATATTTTTCAATTAACCTCTCAATTCTATTTTGCGCTTTATGGGTTGTATAATCAGTGTAGTCAAAAAACTTAGTCATTTTTCATCTCTCCTTTACCTTTTGTTTTGTTCCTTCTGAGTACAATTATAGCGCGATCCGGCGCAAATGTCAATACTTTTCTTTCAAAATTTTAAAGTTTTTCTAACCTTTTCAATAGTTTAACTAACGTTATATTTATAGATGAACGTTACAATAATTATAATATCAAACAAAATATTGCTAATTGTATATAACATATAAATTATTTTATCTATAATATAACGTCATATTTATAACATATGTTACCCAGCATTATACAGATTGTATGTTTTATTTACTAGACATGGGGAAAAAGAAAAATGAATGTGAAACAAGCTGGGTGGTTGTATTTGGCTCAGTGTG
>ERZ1024431.73-NODE-73-length-11603-cov-18.130412_pt1 | contig 11603 bp, 19 predicted proteins | sample MGYA00520782_ERZ1024431 | MGnify/ENA primary metagenome ERZ1024431 (study PRJEB33242, sample SAMEA3444288) | Homo sapiens | biome: Host associated; feature: Gastrointestinal tract; material: Stool | place: Uganda | collected 2011-01-01 ...
CTCTGCTTCCCTTGACACGGGGCTTAGACTACCGATTGCCCAAGGGCCGGGAGCAAGTTACCGGCAAGTTGGAGGAAGTGGGGCTAAATGCTTCTGGTCGAGATTGCGGCGCAATACGCAGAGAGCGCCGAGAGAGTGCAGATGCAGATACAACGTCTACGGGCGGCAGAGTCACCATCTCCGTACATAGAAAATAAGATGCGCGAGGTATATCGCGATCTGCGGCGCGCGGAGAAAGCCTGCCGGTCATATTACGAGAGGGGGTACTGGCTCGATGAGGAGTTCAGAGCCGACTATGCCGAGAGAAACTGTCCTGGAAAACCTGCTGGGCGCGCAAAGGTTTCGGGACGAGATGGCAGAGGACAATGCGGAAAGGCTTCTTCGGCTGAAAAGAAAACTGCCGGCAGCGCTGTCCAAGTTGCCGGAGAAACAGCGGATGTACTTATTGGCGTACTATTCGGAACGCCTGACGATGGAGCAGCTGGCGGAGCGGTTCGGGGTAAATAAATCGACGGTGAGCCGAAGCATCCAGCGCGGCAAGAAAAAACTGCGGGACTACCTACAGTTCTGCCTGTGATGGGAGTGGGAACGAAAGACATGGAGTTGACGAACAGGCCGCTGACGAATGAGGCGGCACGAAAATTGATGGCGCTGGATTTGACGGCAAAGGAACTGACCACCTACGAAAAGCTGGACGAATGGTACACCACATGGGGCGGACAGTGCTATGTCAGCTTTTCGGGCGGCAAGGACAGCACGGTGCTGGCGTATCTGGCGGCGCGGTATCTGGCGAGTTTCAGGACGCCGCCGTGGGAGCTGAATCTGGTGTTTGTGAATACCGGGCTGGAATACCCTGAAATTCAGAAGTTCGTGAATGAGTACGCCGCGTGGCTGCGGAGGGAGTTTCTCCGCGTGACTGTCAATCTTACACGCCTGCGTCCGAAGATGAACATTCGGCAGGTGGTGACGAAGTACGGGTACAGCATCATCGGTAAAGACGTAGCGCACCGGATAGAAACCGCGCGGCGTTCACCAGATAGCCGAAGTATGAAGCTATTGCGTGGGGAAGTCTTACGCGCCGATGGGGAAAAGAGTATGTACAACTGTGAAAAGTGGGAGTATTTGCTTTCGGCTCCATTTCTCATATCAGACAAGTGCTGTGGAATTATGAAAAAGTCCCCGTCAAAGAGCTATGAGCACCGAGCGGATGTCAAGCCCACGACGGCAACAATGGCGGAGGAAAGTATTCTGCGTATGCAAAAATGGCGCGAAACCGGCTGCAACGCCTTTGAAGGAAGGCGTCCCTTATCTAAGCCCATGAGCTTCTGGACGGAACAAGACGTGCTGCGGTTCATCGTAGGCCACCATCTACCCTACGCCAGCGTGTACGGTGACATCGTAGCCAGTGACGGCGAGAACGACTACGGCGCGACGCTGATCGACTGCAAACTGCACTGCACGGGATGCCAGAGGACGGGCTGTATGTTCTGCGCGTTCGGTGCGCACCTCGAAAAAGGTGTCAACCGCTTTGAACGCATGAAACTGACGCACCCGAAGCACTACCAATTCTGCATCGGCGGCGGAGCATTTGACACGGACGGGCTGTGGAAGCCCACGAAGGACGGCCTTGGTTATGCGCGGGTGCTGGACTACATCGGAGTGAGGTATTGACAATGGATAGTTTACAGGCGAGCCGCATAACGGGTGGCAACAGCGCCATTGGACGGCGCAAAAGCGACTTTTATCCCACGCCGCCGGAGGTGGTAACGGCTCTGCTGGACTTCCTGCAGCTGCCGAGGCACACGGTGATATGGGAGTGCGCGGCCGGTGAGGGCGATATGGTCAAGGCGATCAAGGCGTGCGGGTACAGCAGCGCATACGGCACAGACATATCCGAGGGATTTGACTTTTTGAGCCCAGACATTTTCAAAAGGCTTCTTGTCCCCTTCGACTGGATCATCTCCAACCCGCCCTTTGCACTGGCGGAGGACTTTATCCGCCGCGCCGCATCCACGGGAAAGCCATTCGCGTTTCTGTTGAAGTCGCAATACTGGCACGCAAAGGGCCGCATGACGCTTTTTGAGGAGTTGCCGCCCAGCTACATATTGCCGCTGACGTGGCGACCGGATTTCTTTTTCAAGGACGATCATGGCGGCAGCCCATTGATGGACGTGATGTGGTGCGTGTGGCTGACGCCGCAGATCAGGAGTGTGCAGACGGTGTACAAGCCGCTGGCAAAACCGGAGGGGCGTGGCAAATGAGCGTCTGTAAGAGATATTGGGAGCTGCACGGAAAGCGGAGGCCGTTCCCGCCGCTGTATGAGGCGGCGAAAATGTACGGAACTGAAAATGTGTTTTTCGATAAGCCACAGTATGAAAAGCCCGGGCAATGCCCTTGGTGCGGCGGAGAAGTGAAGAATAAGCGGCGTCGCTTCTGCTCCGATGAGTGCCGCGCTCAGTTCGACAATCTGACGGTGTGGAACCGGGGGCGCGACCCATATTCGCTCCGCATTTTGTATCGGGACAACTTCACTTGTCAGGACTGCGGAGAGTTCCACGCCTTTATCAACAGGCACGGCATGGCGATACCCATTGGCGATGGGAACATGGAAGTACACCATATCCAGCCGGTGGCATTGGGCGGCGGGGACGCGCCGCAGAACCTCGTTTCGCTGTGCCACAACTGCCACAAAAAACGACATAAAGAACTGAAAGAGGAACGGGCATGAGAGTGAAAATGGACTACAACAACCTGGTCGAGGAGATCGACAGGACGGTGAGCGCAAGCAGGAGCAGGGCGGCAAGAGAAAACGCCTTTGGAATAGGCATTGGGCTTACTCTACTGAACGGCTATCTCACAGAAATTGCGAAGCGGGCTGTAGAACTGAACGACGACAAACTGATCGACCTGTGCGTGGACATGGGGATATTGAAGAGGGAGGAAGAGAAACGAGCGTGTGTACGCGATGCGGCAGGGAGTTTACTACAAACAGCGTTCATTCAGAGATGTGCCCGGAGTGCTACGCAGCGCACCTGCACATGGGTATCAAGGACAGCGGGGAACGTACCACCTTTAGCACCGGGGCGCAGAGGGATATGCACAGCGGCGAAAAGACCGTGGAGGTGCGCAAGACGCGCCCGAAACTGGAAACACCGTTTAAGTGCTATATCTACTGCACAAAAGCAGAGAAACAGCTCATCACCATTTTGCGAGATGGTGACGAAAACTATGGGGAGATATACCACGGCAAACCCGTTTTCATAAAGACGGAAAAGGGTTCTGTCTGCGATATGTATGGTAAGCGCCAGAAGGGCATCGGAGAGTTTGTGTGCGACGATATCTTTGAGAGAATCGTGCAGGTCGGAACGAGCTGCATGAAACCGAAGTATTGCCTTTGCGACTGGAACATGGACTGCACACCGCTTGATGGGATTCTTTCGGAAGCTTGCATGACAAGCGACGAGTTGGAGAAGTACCTGAACGGCGGCATCGGCTACGGCTGGCACATCTCTGACCTGAAAATCTACGACACGCCACGGGAACTGAGCGAGTTCACCGGGCTGCAGAATACACGGTTTGGAGCCGCACCGTATGAGATTAAGAGGGCACCGCAAAGTTGGTGCTATGTGGAGGAGCAAAAATGAGCGGCGAGAAAATCTACATTGTAGTGCCGAGAGGAGTTACACCGGTAAGAATTTTCGGCAACAGGAAAGTGAGGGAAACCGATATGAGGAAGTTTTCAAATGCGATGATGCTGGCTGGAAACCTCAGAGAGGGTGACTATGTGGAGACCTCGGATGGCCGGGTGGGGTATATCAAGGGCATCTGCCGGTGCGAGGAGTGTATGAGGCGCGGGTTCTATGAGCCGACCGTGCATTTCACTGACGGCGAGGAGGATGCCATTACCAAGTACGAGGCGGAAAACGGCTTCAAGGGATATAAGCGTATCGGACGCTGGGAAGCCGAAGATAAATCACAAAATCTGAAAGAAATTGAACGGCTGAAGGAACTGGAAGAGGAGAGTATTTGGAATGAGCGTAGCGGTGGCTGTCTATATGCCCAGTGGAACAAAATCAACGAACTGGTGGACGCTGTGAACGAACTGCGAAAGTGGAGGACATGATGGAGATGCAAAAGGTGCTGCTTGCCCGCGTGAAAGGCAGCATTGGAGATGCAGAAGCCCTGACCATGTACATACTTAACGGACTCTCCTGCGGCGTGCTGGTGCTGCCGGACGAGGTGGTTTCCCTCTCCGTGGAGGAGTTCCCGGTGTTGCATGAATCGTCGCTTTCACTGACGGAGTCGCTGGTAAAGGCAGGCCTGCTGGATGAAGAACATATAGGTAAGCCGTCCGCAGGCGATCCGGCCACGGAGGTTTCCGCCGTGGAAGTGGTTCCGCTGGATAAGAACGAGAAACCGGAGAGCGCTTCTACTCCGGACAAGCCTCCGGAAGTGCTGCCTACCCCGACGTTTCAGGAGAAGGAAAAAACTGAGAGTGCAGACGAATCGCCCACGTTGGATCCCGCGGTGGAATCCGAGAATGGGAGCCCCGAACAGGCCGTAGGCTCCTTTAAGCCGAAGGGTGGACAGGTCGAGATCAAGCGGGAGACATACAAACGGCTGGATCATTACAAGAACCGAACCGGCCTGAGATGGGCACAGCGGGTGTCTGACGCTACAGGCGGGCGCGTATCGCCCGACATCATTCGACGGGGACTCCTGGAAGCGCGGGACATAGGCATTGAGCGCTGGAAACTCATCGGAAAAGCGTTGGACAAGTTGGAGGAGGACGCAGAGAAATGAAAATGAAAATCTATATAGCGGGGAAGATCACTGGCAATCCGCACTACAAATCACAGTTCAGAGCCACAGAAGAGGCGCTCCGGAGGGAAGGATACACCGTCCTGAATCCTGCTGATCTGCCGGAGGGCATGAAACCGGCGGATTATATGCGTATTTGCTTCGCCATGCTGGATAGTGCGGATATTGTGTTTTTCCAGAGTGAATGGGAAGAAAGTGAGGGCGCACGGCTGGAATTTGGCTATGCGAAGTACATCAGAAAGCACATCATCGCCATGAACGCAGATTCCCACGATATTACCGATGGAACGCTCCGCGCTGTTGCTGAAATGGCAGAGTGGCTGCGAAATAGTCCCGTTGCAATCAGATAACAGTCTCAATGGAGAAAGGTATCTGGAGAATTGGCATCGCCAAACTGTGTCCCGCCTGCATAAGAGAGATGGAAACTGAGTATATCGTGCGTCCTACCCATGAAATAGTGCTTGATCCGGCCAAAGACATTTCGGAGAAAGGCTACTGCGACCGCTGCCACGAAAAGAGCGTTATGCTTCGGCGGCGCAGGTACACCATGAACGCCAAGACGCTGAAAGCAAAGGGACTGGACGAGAAGTGGAGGGAGTATTGGGGAAAATGAAAGTGTTTATCGGCCGCCCGGCAGAGGGCAAAACGCTTGACGATCTTAGAAGAGAAGATCAGCGTATAGTTGCCAAACTGAAAGAACGTTATGGCGGTGACATCGAAGTGGTCAACGCATTGACCAAGTGGAATTTTTGCATGGACGTAGCCCCTCTTTCTATTCTTGCGAAGTCGATCGAGTGGTTGAGCGCGGCGGATGTGGCTGTGTTTGTACCGGGAGGGAGTAAACAGAACTATATCGAAAAAGTAACCGCGCAAACGTATGGCGTTGCTATTGTCAATTATACCGACCTCTTTTATGACGAACTGCCGAGGTATGTTGTCGATAACTGCAACGCATGGCATGAAATGCGGCCTTTAAGCGATGCAGATATAAAATCGCTCAAGCTGCATAGGACATCGAAGAAGCACCCTGTAATTGCGGTGAGCACTGGCAACTTGGCGGCGTACTACGGCCAATACATCTACTGGGAAAATCTACGCCCCGGTGTCAATTTTGCAAGCATGGAACTGTGCAGGGGGTGAGGACGATGAGCGTGGAGTGCTGCTTCACGCACCAGCTCCAGCTTACGCAGAAGTATGGTGCGGAAATCTATCGCAAGTGCTATGTGTGCGGCAGAGACTGGACGGAGCCAGTGCCGGCCAATCCTATGGAGATGGTGAAGATAAAACCGATGCCCACGAAGTGGGAGAACGGAAAGAAAAAGAAGCCCCCTATACCTGTGGGGTCAATAATCGTACACCTTTGAGGAGGAAAAAATAATGGGAACTGTTTTAGAAGTCCTCGTCGGTCTTGTTTTGATCGGCGGATTCGCCGCATTTCTCGATCTCGTTTCCAAGGACAATGGACAGGGACGGCAGAGGTATCAAGGGTATCAGCCGACCGGGCCTGTGGAGGGGGGACCTCCGCGCAATGCAAGAAGTAGTGTGCAGGCCCCTGTTTGGGAGCAGAGAAACAAAGCGCGCTTGGAGATCGATCAAAACTATTTTTATTACGATGGCTTTACCATCGGCGTCGTTGACGATGATAAGCCGTATGCTTGGTGTATTTGTATCCTCAAGAGTCAGTGTAAAACGTATTATAACCCGAAAACGGGGAAACTTGAGGTCTTGCCTGTCTGCGGGCAAACGGAGGACAGGACATGAACCAGTACAATAGAAAGCCACGCGGCAAGCTGGAGGTGTGTCCGCACTGTGGCAGGGACAGCGGGGAGCGAAAGATCGGGCTTCATGTGCCGGAACGGTATTATGTGTGCTGCGCGAGCTGCGGCTTCACACTGTCTGGGTGGAGCCAGAGTGCGGCTACGGCAAACTGGAACAGACTGAGCAAGAGGGTGAGGGCATGAAAAGCAAATGTTGCGTCGGATGTAAGTGGCACGAAGAATGGACGTGGGCGTGTTTCAACGGAGACAGCCCTCACTGTGCCGACTTTGTAAACTGCGGATGTTCGTTGTATGAGGAGAAAGAGAAGGAGGACGAGGAGTAATGGGGCTTTGCACTCGTGCGAAGGGTCTGACCAGTGAGTCCGGCTTCGACTGCGGCTATCTTACATACGGGACGTTTATCCTTGAGTTGATAAAGGTTGCCTACGGCCAGAGGTGCTACGACATTTTCAAAAGGCATATGCTCCGCGGTACGCCTTTCCCTGGCGCGGAAGCGGAATACTGGAACGCGCACTGCAACGATGATCTGGACATCCTGATTTTTCATTCGGATTGTGATGGCAAGTTCACACCGCAGGAGTGCCGCAAGATATACAACGCCATGAAGGATTTGAAATCCGATATGGTGGGGCACAATTACCATGTGATGAAACCCTACAATATGTTCGAGCACTGGAAAGCGATATTCAAACACTGCGCCGACCGCAGGGTGAACCTGTACTATTCGTGAGGAGCAAAATTACCAATGACAAGAAGGGAACAAATCGTCTATAAGACCTTGAGCGAGAACATCATCCGCGCTGGGGAGCTCGGTCTGTGCCCGGCACCGTTTGTCGCCATGCGGGCAGAATACCGGCGTGTGGTACGGAGGGAGCAGACGCACTTCCTGGTGGAATTCATGTTGCTGGCACTGCTGATCTTCGCGCTGATCGCTCCATGGAGCGCCGGCGCAGAGGTGCCTCACGCCGTTCTGCGGGTGGAGTGGGGCGATGATGTTGACGGACATGACACAACCATAGGAGAAGCCCCGGATGAATCAGAGCGCATACTGGAGGCTATCAAAGCCAAGAGCCATGTGCTGGAGGACTGCATCATCACCGGCTACTGCGCCGACTGCGTGGAGAAGTACGCGCACATGAATCAGGATGAGTACGGGAGAGTGCTGACCGCCAGCGGCCAGTGGGTATATCCGGGGATGTGTGTGGCGACCGACCCGGACGTGATACCGACCGGCAGCACGGTCATCATCGGAGATAGGGTATATGTTGCGCTGGATGCGGGCGTAAAAGGAAAACATATCGACATACTGATGACCCATGAGGAGGCCACTGTGGCCGGTGTCAGGAGGGAAACGGTATGGTGGTGTGAGGAATAAAAGAACCGGCTCCGCATGGAGCCGGTTCTTTTGTGTCGAATCTCGTGTCGAAAATCATCGCATTTTTATGTTGCACGAGCCAAAAAAATTCGCAAGGTCTTACATATTTTTGCGATGCAAAAATCCCGCAAACCCGCATAAATACAAGGAAAACCCGCAACCACAAGGGCTGCGGGCTTTTCCCTATTTTGGTCGGAGTGGGGGGACTTGAACCCCTCAAAATGAGCGTAAAAACCGCATGAAAACGTGGTTTTCGATTGGCGTGTCGATTTTCGTGCCGAAAATGTCATTTGTTTTCCTCTTTGCCATGCTGTGATGCAACCAGCTTTTCAGCGGTGCGGTAAAACTTCGCCATCTTGTTTTTTGCCTTCATTCTATCTCGCTGGGCCAAGTGCATATAAATCCTATGAACAATGGTCCCGTCAGACCAACCGCCCATGCTCACAACTTCAAGTTCTGATAGGTTCAGATGATAGCCGAGGGACGCAAAAGAATGACGTAAGCAGTGCTCCGTGATGTCGGGCAACCCCGCTTTCTTTGCAATAGCGTGGATGTGCTTGTTGATAGTGCTGGGCGTTTGCCGTACAACGCGGCCCTCATTGCTATGCGCTTCAAGTAGTTCCCGTAAGCGCGGTATCATGATCGGGACGGTGCGTTCGGAGGCGCTGGTTTTGTTTTGAACCTTGAATACTGACTTGTTGTGTTCGTCGCGCACAACTGCACCGGAAATGATGATACATTCACCCTTGAGGTTAAAACTATCCGGGAAACGCAGCGCCTTTATCTCCGACATACGAAGGCTATGCAGGCCGAGCAAGATGGGTATTTCGCAGGTGTCACCTTTGGCGGCCTCACAGAATAATATGATCTGCTGCGGATCAAGGAAATTGCGTTCGCTTTTTTTCTTTACAGGGAACAGCACCCTTGGAACTGACAAGCCGTTTGCCTGCATGATGGCGGTCATAAGCCCCCATGAATTTTTTACGGTTTTATCCGCCCATTTGGCAAGTGCTTCATTGATCTCTGCCTGCCAGTTGACCGGGGCGCTCATAGGCTTTCGCAGGACATTTTGGAAGCGATTTCGCTGGATAATGCGGTAGCCCCGAACGGTCTCTGGAGACAAGGATTCGGAACGGTCGCTAATATAGTTATCTATGGCCTTGGTCCATGTTAAAGAGGGCAGTTTTTTCTGCTGCTCCACGAATCCCGCACGGAGTGCCTTTGCTTTTGCGATGCAGCGGTCTTTTGTAGCTTCAGTGACAGATTGCTTTTCTGCGGCGAGATAAATACGCCAGTTCCCGGAGGGAAGCTGCTTCGGCTCAGGTACTTTGATAACGCCGTCCTTTTTGCGCTCCCGCACCTGCTTCTGGCCGCACCAGGGGCAGAACGTGGCATTGTTGGGGACTTCGCGCTTACAGGACTTGCATTTCGTTGACATTTTGATATTTTCGTGTTACCCTACTTTTGTAGGCTCCTTTCTTTGCGATTTGTGATGGAATTGTTTGGCCGGGGCCTGTATAGAAAAGCCGCCCTTCGGGACGGCTTTTTCTTTTTCAACAAAATTGCCAGTATTCTTGTGAAAAAAGTGCATTGAAACCAAGAAACTTGTGATATATAATGTAAAGCGCAGTAGAACTGCTGTTCTATTCTCGGAGTACGGTCTCTTTTGCAGTATCGCGCAGCGCACGGTATCCGACAATTCCGCAAACGCCGATAGAAACAGACACAATAAGGATAACAAGCCACGCAAAAACCGTAGGTCTATCCTGAAGGATAAAGCCAGCGTGGGGATTGCGGAAGTCGAAAAGGAGGTAAACAATTAAGAACAGGGAGAGAACTGCGGCAAAAATTGAAGAAAACACAGACCAGCGTTTGTAATAATCGCGCTGGCGGATAACGGCATCCAAACGCTGGGTGCAAAGGCCGTTGACCTGCTTCAGGCGCACCACGTCGCCGGAGCTGACGGCGTTATCCAGCTCCAGCTCGTGGATGCGTTCCTGCATTGCGGAGGGGGCGGACGTGGGAGGTTGAATGTCGAACACCTGGTCGGCGGAGATGCCGACGGCTTTCATCACAGCTACGGCATCGTACAGCTTTGGATCGCGCTCACCGGACTGCATTTTGCAGACGGCGGAATAGCTGATGCCTGATAGTTCGGCCAGTTCCTCGTTAGTGATGCATTTGTCCATTCTGGCTTTACGGACAAGGGCAGGGAAGTCCTGAATATGCTGCGCGATTTTCTGAATTTCTGACATGATTTTCCCCTTTCTATCGGTAAAACGGATACTATTTCATCCGCTGCGGATACTATTTCACCCGTAAAAATCCATATTTGGGTAGCAATTACCCAGATATGGACCGGCCTCAAGGAGCCAATTACCCAAATTGGGGAGCGATTCCCCAAAATGAGCGTAGACACCGGGGCACGCATAGAGTACGATTGAAGCAAGCAAACGCCAGAAAACGACATACGAGGGGGCAGAGAAATGAACGAACAGGAAGCGAAGAAACTGGTCTCCACCCTGACGATGGAGGAAAAGGTCAGGCTTTACGAGCTGCTATCAGCGCTGCGGCAAAGCCCTGCACCTGCGCCAGTTCAGTCGGCGTAAGGGAGACCAGCAATTTAACAAGGGCGGAATCGAGTTCGCTTTCCATCTGGGAAGCGGGCTCTTTTTCTGTTTCATCGCTGTAAAGATCGGCCAGTAAATAGGAAACATCTACATCCAAGACGCGGGAAATAGTGCGAAGAGTGTCCATTGAAGGTTTTGTTTTCCCCTTTTTATAGAGGGCCATTGCCGAGGGGGTAATCCCGGCGGCGTCGTAGAACTCGCCCTTCGTTTTACCCTTGGCTTTGCATAATTGCCAAATCTTGTAAACAAACAGTTCACCATTCACAAAAGTATACCTCCGAAATTGTGCATTACTACAAACATCAAGAAATGAAGCAGATAACTCTTGAAATTGAGTAAATATTGAGTTAATATAAAGCTACACAAAATAAATCAAGCAAACATGGAGAGAAAAACCACTTTTATCAAGCGGAATTTGCTAAGTTATATGAATAGACAACCACATAATAAGGCGAATTTCAGGAAAAGTCAAGTATTTCTCAATTATTTTTGATGGGAGATGAGAAATTGAGTTATAAAGAGCAGAGAAAAAAGGCTGGGTATTCGCAGAAAACGGTGGCGAATCTGCTGGGAGTAAGCGTTTCGGCGGTGAGCCTTTATGAAACACTCCGTTACTCGCCCAAACTTGCCCCGCCATACCAGCCAAGGGAAGTTCCTGTAAGTCAAATCGCCTCAACGTGGTACCTGCCGAAATCGCCGTCCTTCTCGGGGCGCCACTCGCCCAGTCCGCATACATAACCACCCGCATTGATGGCGTTGATAATATCCTCCAAGGAAAACTGCCCAGCCGCGTTGTAGGAGATCGTCAGGTCACAGTGCCAGTTGCGGAACTCTCCGCGATACCGCAGGTCTGCGGTGCCCATGCCCACACGCACCAAATCCTCGCGCATGATGGGTGTATCGGCGTGGACCTCCACCAGCCCGTTTTCGTCTGCGTCGATGAAGAAAGCGCCCTTCAGCCCCATGCGATCCTTGACCCAGCCCAGGCGATAGGCTGCG
>ERZ1024431.74-NODE-74-length-11537-cov-10.793677_pt1 | contig 11537 bp, 23 predicted proteins | sample MGYA00520782_ERZ1024431 | MGnify/ENA primary metagenome ERZ1024431 (study PRJEB33242, sample SAMEA3444288) | Homo sapiens | biome: Host associated; feature: Gastrointestinal tract; material: Stool | place: Uganda | collected 2011-01-01 ...
TCATAATACGATCGACCAAGATTCCGATAAATTTTCAGACAATGATCAGCAATCGCTCCAAGTTCGAATTTGATTCCATCAAGATCTTTGAAATACTTATCCGGCTTTATTTTTTTACCAGTCGGATGAATATCAATCAATCGTCGAATCAAACCAGACTTTGAATCGGTTACTTTTACCGGATGATTCGTAGCCATGAATAACATGGTGCGAAGTTCGATCGGATACTGTTTGACACCTTTCTCATTCACCTGTATAGTTTCGTGAGATACTATCTGGTTGAGAATCGTGTTGTTCCATAGACGTGACAAATCACCATCATGCTGAATCGCCACCAATGGAGCATTTCGGAATGCTGCTGTTGCAAACTGATATCCTTTACCGAGATCTTCAGCTGAGAAATATGCGATGTATCCAGGAAATAGTTCTTCAATGATGTTCAAAATCGTTGATTTACCAGTTCCTGGATCACCATAGATCACGAACATCTTTTGGATCTTCTGAATATCATGACCATCAATCATGGCTCCAATACCCCACTCCAGTTTTTGTCGTTCGGCTGGAGCATAGAGTGTCGACATAAGTTCCTCATAACAAGGGCACTTACCTGGTTTGATTGAATAATCAAGTTTCAGTGTTGCATAATCTTCACGCTCTGGAACCTGATCAGAAAATATCATCTTCTGATTCAGGGTTCCAGGACTATTATCAAGATTTCTCAGGAAACCCAAATATCGATTCCAACATCCATTGCTTCCATCATTCATGAACATCGGTGCAACAACAGCACCATCTTTAGATTCATAGGAATCATAGAAGTTCTGAATATCATTGTCGATCAGTTTACTGAGTGTTTCACGTTTCTGAGACCACAGATGAGTTGAAGGATCATAGACAGCGTAGAACTCGCCTCCTTTTATCAACAAATCATGAAACCCTCGGACCTTCGGATCTGCATAGATTTGTTCATGGCCTTTGGTCGTAGGCTTCACACGAATCTTTACCTGATCCAAGGTTACTCCTTTCACTCAGAAATATGATTCTCAGTAATCCAATATTGCATCTGCCACCATAGTTCGATCGTTCTAAGATCACACGGAGGTTTCTTCATAGGAAACAATCCACCATGTTCACCATTGTAATCATAGTCATGATTCAATGTCACACGAATATGGTTTCCGATCGCTTCGTCATACTCATCGATATCTTTACCGATGAAATATGAAAGTCCCATGTTCTCAATGAACATCGCATACCATTCTGAAATATCATGAACGTATCCGCATGTTTCCTCACAACGGGACGCTAGTGAGATCAATGCTTCAAAAACAGACGCATTCGGAGAATCATCGCTTGGCTTGACTCCATGAGAATCAAAATATGTTTGTCGCATATACAATCCATCGGAATTTCTGTTCTCATCCATACGAATTGGCGAATAGAAATAATGTTGATGAATTGCCCAGTCTAGAACTGGATCGAAATGAACCAGACTTTCAAGCCACTGAAAATATGATTCATCCTTATTGTAATTATTAACGCTTATTCCTTCCACGAGTCTCCTCCATATCATCGGCTAGTTCCTTGTTAAACTTACGAGGGACTACTCGACTATCTTCATCGGGAATGCCAAGAACTTCATTCTGGAATGATCCAGTATGTCTTGTAACAATATAATCGGTTTCGAGTTCATCATTGCGACAATATACGACGTTTGGATCAGACGACATCGAATTCTTTCCGAAATGATTCAGAACCGTTAGATCTATTAAATGAGATGGATTTGGAACAATATCTCTACCAAGTGCGAGAATATCATCCACTTCATAATAGTCGAGTTCTTCAGTATCAAGGAATTCGGGCATGTCATGATGCTCTTGTTCACTGATCTGATACATCGGTTCTTTTTCATCGATTGAATTGATGAATCGTTCTTCCTTGATATTCATCAGAATGGAGTTCTCAATATCTGGATCTCCGCCTGCATTATCATACTCGGCTTGTTCATCATCAGTCAATGGTCCATCCCATCGCTTATTTCCATCATTGATGACATATCTACCGAAAAATCGTTTAGTCATCGCAATTTCTTTCTCTGATTGATCTTCTGCATCATCAGAACGAAGTCCGCATTCAAGCTCAGACGATCGATCAACCTCGTAATCATCCGAATAATTCTCATCAGTCGATTGAGTTTCTTCGAATTTCCTTGCATAATATTCCTCATCTCTGTTGATGGCGTCAGGATTTCCCTGATCCGCGACCAACTGATTATTCTGTTTCAGTTCTTCCTTTACGGCATCAAGCTGGGACTCGTAAAAATCGAGTTCTTTATCCATTCGAGCCGTACTCTTTTTCGTGGATTCCGAAAGGGAATCATATGAATTCTGAATCTTTTCGATTTTCGCGAGAAGCTCACGTTTGTGAGACTCAAGTTCATTGATCGAATCATTTAGCTTATTCAACGGAACATACTTACGATATACTAAATATGCTCCAACACCGACAATCGAAGCTCCAGATAAAGCTCCAATCGAAAGCATAATCAGATCGTGCTTGTCCATGATAACCTTTCTAAAAAACAAAAGGGCCATGCATTCTTATGAACACATGACCCTTGAAAAATATATCAGATGTGATCGTAAATAACGGAAGAGCCATCAAGATTGAAATTCAGCTTGATGCCCATCTTTCCGTCCCATGCACAATCATTTACCGAATCCCAAGCCTGACCGGAGTCATCAATAACACCGAAATCAACATAGGTATCCTGATGATCAGCATCATACAACCATCCAACAACACGGCTTGCTGGAGTCTGAGTGATGCCCAACCAATCATAAATATCACTTAAGAACAAATATCCATGAGCGTAAAGATAATCGTTTGCCTGAGATGCAACGGCTTCCAAATGAGCGACATTCATTTCAGGATTATTTTTGCACCAGAACGGAGAGAATTCATCGAAGAATGCCTGGGAGAAATCTGGCATATGATTGTCGACTGTCTTTTTCTTTTCAACAACCTTACCTTTTTCATCTTTGACTTCTTCAGTCACAATCTCATTATAGAATTCGTGATCCTTTTCAGCACCATACTCATTACGAACATGAGCGCGATAATCCATGAACTTGTTCGAGACAGCTGCGAATGCCGCACTCAAAGCCGCATTACGTTTCGACATAATATTATGAGCCGAGAGAATGCAGGTGATGCTCAGACCAGTCAGAATAACCGTCGGCATATACAGACGTGCAAAGGAAATCGCACTCTTCATATATACGACGGTCTTATCCGAACGTTGCTTTTCGATAGGATATACAAGAGTATCATCGTTCTCGACAGCCTGCTTGGCCATCTCAATCTTGTTCATGTTCGCTTTATGTGTGTCCAAAATTGAATCGCAATGAAGTGTCGAGTTTACTGCAGTAGCAGTAGCACCGATGCCAGCTACAATGCCAACAGCGGTTAGGATTTCTGGAGAGTACTTCTTGGTAATCAGGATTGCTCGATTGATTCCAAGAACCATTTGCTGTTTGATGCTCATTTTAAATATATCTCCTTAGTTGAGCGTTTTCAATTCTGCTGAATCATATTTAGTCGTTTTAAATTCAAGGATCCGTCCATCATAGGTAAGAATAACCAATGATCTTGGAAGATTATTCGGATCATAAATACGAAAGCGATACTCTCGTGCCTGAGAAACAAGATTCGGAAAATATGATGCGAATCGATCTTTCCAAATCTTTAGAAGGTTCTCTTCAGTTTTGTCCTCATATGTTTCTGCAAGAAAATCATATGCACCTGGTACCGTCGATATTTGAGTATCAGTAATCATCCTTCTGGATGCTCCTTCCGGTATTTGCGAGCACTCTGCAATCGCATGAGAACTGCGAATACCTGTTTATCTGACATGTGATTTACTTTATGAGCCCAGCTTGGTGCACTATAGAATTTAGTCAACTCTGCTCGGGCTTGTTCTGCGCTTACCATTATACCTCCTCGGTCGGCGGAAGTTCCATTAGCCATCCTTCTCGGATCTGACGGATCTGGGCACGTGCTATTGATCGCCATCCCCACTTTTCATCGGTAAATGTCGCTTGGGATCCTTTGCCGATTGCGTGTAGAAAATCGCCAACAGTGGCTTGTCCCTTACGCTCGATTAGTTCTGTCAAATATGTCAGAACATCATCGGCTTGATCCCGGGATGGAGCAATGAAATTACTGAACTCGTGAGTATCACGTTCACGTTGAGTAAGTTCGCGAAATCCACGCTGTGACGATTGACGATTGCTGTAGTATTGACCATAGCTTGTGAATTCACGACGATTTGTACGTGCTCCGCGTGCCGGTGCATCGTTTCCATAAATAAAACGGTCCATACCTTTGGTGACAATATCGTGAAGAAGATCTTTGCCGGTTGGGATGATGACATCATAAACGATGCACGTCATCACATCCTTGACATCTCCACCAAGAAATGTCTCTGCAACCTTCTGGGCTTTGTTCTTCTTTTTCTCAACGAAATTGTTACCGATCACTTTTCGTTCTTCAGTTGAATCTTCGAGACCAAGAGCTTTACGGGAAATATCGATGTCTTTATTTTCAGACATTATAAAACCTTTCGGAATAGTTCATGAAAACTCCAAATGAGGAGCCATGACTGAAATATGGTCACAGCTCCTCATATTAAGCGATGAAAATATCGCGAATCACTTCTGGAACGGATTATAAGCCTTGGAATCCGATTCCTGGATCTGACCAAAGACAGCATCAAGAGTCTTGCTGTGATCTTCGTCCTTCGGCATGATCTTCTCAAGAACCGCTCGGTTCGGCATAACGGAACGCATAAAGTTCATGATCGCACCTTCGGAAGCAGTGAGCTCGATGAACAGAATGTCCCAACCATCGGATTCGAAGAAATACTTCTTTTCATCTTCAGTCATCGGGCGGAATTCGGTGAATCCACTATCCTTGTGAACCGGGAAGCCAATCGACATGTCGACAAAGCTCTTAAGAATATACATGAGATCTTCCGTGGAAGAATTCGGAGAGAAATTCTGCATCTTCTTCATAAGTTCTTCATTGTTGACGATGTCGAGAAGCTGATTGATCGAGAGACGGAAAATAAGATCGTAAGAAACGTTACGACCATCGAGATCCAGATACTGAATAGTAGTCTTGTATGCCATTGTAATTATCCTTTCAATATTTATTAACTATTCTTGCGGAAGAAACGGAATACGATCCATACCAACCACAAGCCACCTGTAAGACCAGTCATTAAAAGGTCAAACAGAAAATTCATGATACCATAATGTTTCATTATAAGCTCCTTAAAATAAGAGCCCATGTAATGAACATGAGCTCTTAGATTTTTCAATCTTCGTTCGATTCTTCCGAGTCGATGGATTCGTTATCTTCAGCAACTTCAGCTTCCGGAATATCCTTCGACTTCTGTTTGGTCATCTTCTCTTTAACGATCTCAGAAACACGAACCTTGACAATGGTTTCTGCAATAACACTTGCTGCGAGAACACCAAGTCCAAGGACTGCGTTTCCGGCATTCGCTCCAAGAGCGATGTCCTCCAGAGTTTTGGTCTTTCCAAGAGCTTTCGCTGCGATAGAAAATACATTTGCCATAATAACTCCTTATAATAAAACGTATGGTTTCATTATAAGCAATGTTTTTACTGCGACATCAACTCTGCGAATTCACTCCAGAAAATATCAGTATTTCCGTAGTGTATCGGGGAATGGAGGGTTTCGAAAGTTCATTACGATATTCGGATTTCCATCTTCATCGAGACGAGACGAGAACGTGATATCGATCATAGTATCATAATCCCATCCAAGTTCTTCTCCGATCTGAGCCGGAGCCAAACCAATCTCATCGTAGAACTCATTGAGAGAACACCATCCTTCGGACAATATCTTTTTGTTCTTACGATTCTGAGCGGCTTCGATCTTGTTCATGTCGGATGCGAACTTTCGATCAGTTAGACTATCATAGCAAATATAAGGTCCAGTTCCGAAGACCGTTGGATTCTTCCCATCGATCTTTTTGATCTGTTCGTCAGCGACTTTGTCGTCGATTTCCTTTGCCTTCTTTGGACCAACAGTTTCCTCGACCTTTTCTCGATAGGTGCGTGCTGCCTCCTGGGCAAGAGCGAGTGCTCCGGCATATGCGGCAGTTCGTCCAGCAGATATACGATTTGATGCCACAAGGCACATGATCGTCGCACTCGAGATCAGGATCGTCGGAATATAGATCGGAACGACCAGTTTGGTCTTCTCCTTCGGTGTAAGCTCTCGATCGGTTTCGTACTTCTTCGCTCGAAGAACCTTATCGGCCTCAAGCGAATTCTTACCTGATACGATCGCCACTCCGACTACTCCGACACAACCCAAAGTCGTAAGAATATTCGAACCGTTTTCAGAAAAGAACCTTTTGACGGAATGTGGAATTTCCATGATTACTCCTTAGACAAAATATAGGTCCCATGTTTCCATGAGACCTATAGGTTTCGACTGATTATTCAGTCCTCGGTAATTTCGTTAACGTTGGTGTCGTTCACATCTGCGGAATCGTCATCATCGGATTCCGTTTCAACCGTGGCCTGAATCAATGCGATAGTTGCAATGCAACCAAGCACGATACCGCCACAGATGAAATCGGTCTTGTGATTCTTGACGAATTCCTTGGCAGATTCAAACTTTTCCTTCATGATAACTCCTTTGTGAGAGGTTTGAATATCTTTCATTATGTGCCATGTTTTTATTGCGATTTCAAACGACATCCTGTGTCTTGTAAGGCAAGATAATATCATGTGTTCGGAATGTTGTCGAATCACTTACTGGAACATCGGTTTGAAGATATGATTTTCCATTTCTGGAAATATAATGGAAGCATTTGTGGTTTCCGTTATAGGTGAACATGGCTCTGGACGTATTGTGTTCATTCTCGAAGTCGGGATCAAGTACCGAACCTATGCGAATATGATTCGATTCGAGATCATTAATGGCTATCGATCCTCGCCACATGATTGTGGAACTAACCGGATTCGTATAATATACGGTTATGTTCTTTTCAGTCAATATGATCTCATAGGTGCATTCAGATGATCCATCATCGCAATGATTGTCATGATAGGTCCGAGAATATACACCATTGATCGATTGATTCAATACTTCGGCTTTTCCTTTGGGGAGAACAAATATGATTCCGACAAATATAAGAACGAGTAGTAATGCCAGAATCTCTTTGAAGAATCTATGCTGTTTGTTCAATTGGAGTTCCTTTCACATTGGCTCTGCATTCCGTGATTCCATATGCATCCTCATAGGCGTGGAATTTATATGAGAATGAAATGAGAGCAGCGTAAAGATATGGAGCATATAGAGCAATCAAATCTATATAATTGATCCATAGAAAATACTTTTCTTTCAATCGATCAAATTCTCGAACAATGTCTTCGAATGGTTGACAGAAATCGAACATCTCGATTGTTATTAGTCCATCACGGTAATCAAAATATGAATTGATCGATGTTCGCAATGTACTCATGAGTTCAGGAAAACACCGATCGAGAACCCATCGTTTCTGAGGTTCCATCAAATATCCAATTCTGATCATGCGGAAATCCTCATTGTTATCCACACAATCGTCACAGAATTCATCATAAAGATCCCAATCGGGAATGATTCTAGGCACAAAAATGTAATAGATGAGCACCATCAAAACACGCATGATAACTCCTTTCAAATATCATTGATATTTCTGGACGACATCGCAGCTGCGAGTGTAATTACCATTGTCGATGCAAACCCAATCGATGTCTCCGGTTTTGATATGTTCGACTTTATTGATATTGTCCTTCGCATTAAGATTAAAGGAAACCATCATAATGCATCCCATGAGCATCATTCCGGCTAAGAACCATGACAAATATGACCAGATTTTCATTCCGATTCTCCTTCGATTATTCGACTTATGGCCACGTGCTCATTCTCATCGAGTTCTTCGAGCATTCGTGGATCATCCAATCGTATTGTTACATCGTACGTGCCATACATTGTTTGATAGGCTTTTATGACTGTTCCGTTTATCATTTCATGATTCCATTCAGTTGGACTGATCGGATTATCCCCTCCGCAATTGCAGAAGGAGATTTGTTCACACCATAGATGGTTTTATCGATGAGGCATTTGTAAATATCCCTATTGAAATTATGATTCCTTAACTCTGCGAAATCATCTCGATTGGATCTGATACGTCGATCGACTTCCTTCGGATCATCGCCACGTGCCAGAGCACGCATCTTGCAAATATCCTCAGGTGCGTCCAGGAACACACCGAATACCGATTCGCCGATGACGGGAGCCAAATATTCGAATGAGGAGGGATCCAATATCGTAACCGTATCACGATCCTGTCGAAACTCATTCATCGAGATTCCATATCGCCAGATTCCGAACTTCGTGGAATATACACGAATCGCCCGAATATCGTCCCAGATCACGGCTGATTTAAATCCAGCATTATCCGTGAAAAAATATTCGTCGTCAGGTTCATTCGGTCTTTTGGGTCGTGTGGTTATAGCTCGGGTCTTCACAAAACCGTTCTTCGCCAGTTCATTGGCGATAGTCGTCTTTCCCGATCCCATTGGACCTATCAGGAAAATATCAGTCTTCATGATGTACTCCTTTGTATTTTCCAGTCAATGTATAACTGAACTCTTTGTCGGAACGATAGTTTGTGACTTTGAAGTCACATACCATGCCGTTGTCCAAATATACGATCGCATTGTTGTATGCTCTAATATGATAATGGGAACGTTGCTTCCAGAATCCTGGGAATATCTCTTCGAAACAACGGATGACCCTATAAGTCTGCATTTTTGGTTCCTTAGACAAAATATAGGTCCCATGTTTTAAATGAGACCTATAGATTAAACGATTGTCGGTAAATATGATCAGGCTTTAGGTTTCGGAATGAATCCCAGAACCTTGGATGTAATCACATGTGATTCCTCAAATCCAAGCATGACGATAATTCCTAGCAAAGTGGTTCCAGCCGCAATCGACTTCATGATCGTGTCGTGCCTGTCCGAGTTATAATCTCGTTTGGCTTCGACAAGAGTCTTAATGTCGCTTACCAGCTTTCCACGTGCTTCAGAATCATCGTCAAGCGTATATAGTTGAGAAATCAGCAACGTGATGTCATCATCAAAATTCTGATTGATATCATTGCGATTATCCTTCTTGAACATATTGCTCCTTTCAAACGGTTTTCATTATAGGCTATGAATATATCGCGACAAAATAAAAAGCCCATGTAATTATTATAAACTACATGGGCTTTTTATTAGTTGTTATTCTTCAGCTCAGTGAAGGTGTCAATAATACGTTGAAATCCTTCATAGTCGAGAGGATTGATAACCTCGTTCTCCTTGATAAATTTAATGGCTTCATCAATATGATCAGCATCCGGTACCGTGATCGAGATTTTTACGGGATCGAGTATGTACGTCAGGGAGTCTGTACAATTTATAATATTATTATCAAACTTCCTGATTTCACGAATCGCGAATACAAAATATCCCATCCAGATACCAGTTGTTACCGTTGTGGTGATTCCAATAATGTGATCCTGGCAGAACTTGCCAATGTTCCTCTTTACTTCATCGAACTTCTTCATGATTAACTCCTTTGTAAGAGGTTTCGAATAGTTTCATTATAAGCTATGATTTTAGTGCGAAAGAAATAAGAAGCCATGTAAATATGGCTTCTTATAATCTTATAGAAGTGAGTAACCTATGTAATAACTACACAAGATCAATGCTATCATTCCAACCGTCATAAACATTCGTATGATCTTGGCTCCGATTGTAATACGATCCTTCAAAGCTACGAATGTATCTTTGATGAAAATATACACAGCCGGGATAAAGATCGTTCCGAGTGTAAATATAACTGCCGAACAAATAACATAATAAATATATGCGGTTTCCATGATTTATCCTTTCTATTCATTATGTTCAATGATTTTATTGCGAGGAAAATAAAGAACCTGTGTTTTATACATGGGTTCTTTATTTGATCAAAACTTCAGGTATTTCTTGATGAGAAGTTTGACATATGGTACGAATATCGAGTGTCGAATATGTACGTGAATATTGCGAATAACTCCGTCTCTTGCTGATCCTAAATTGTCAATCCTAGTAATAGCATATGAATGTCGGCTCAGCAACTGACACAGAGCATCCCATTCTTCACGAACATTGATGTTCTCAACTTCGATAAAATCGTATCCAGTATCAAGTTTGCAATCCATGATAACTCCTTTTTAGTTCCTTTCATTATATGTGATGTTTCGATCGCGAGGAAAAATAAAGGACCCATGTATTGAACACGAGTCCTTTATCAAACTTTACTTATTCTCCAGATTCTTCTGGTACTGGTTCGCGCTTACTCCTAGAATAACTCCCAGGAATACATCGAATGCAGCAATAGTAGCCGCAATCGGAACCGTCGCATCCCAATTCCAAATGGAACCAAGAGCCAGAATAAGAGTGTTCAAAGCTGGCAGAATATACTGAACGATCCACTTCAGAATATTATAGCCCTTGTCAGTCATCCCAAAGAGTCCGCGAATATCGGGAGTCTCATCTTTTTCATTCTCAGAATTATTATCCGTCATTTTCTTCCTTTCATTTCGGGTTCGGTCAATGGAAGATTTTCAACTTCTCTCATGACCTTTCTTGCCATCCCATTGCCCCCAACACGTTCGTAGGGTTCATATAAGTATTTAACAAAATCTTCATATTCATCTTTGGTAAGCCATCCTCGCTTGAGATACGTATTACCGACAAATACGATTCTATCGTGGGCAAGCCCCTTCAGGAGATCGACGAATGCGCCATTCGCATCGCTCTTGGCATTCTTACGATCTCGTCTCGATTGCAGATATGCCCAAAAACCTGAAGAGGCTAGCACACTACCGACAATGGTGATGATGGTTATCATTAATTCATGATCCACCACGTCCATTGTACTCCTATGCCATGTCGTTCACAAGCTTGGTAAGAGTGGTTCGCATCTTCGAACGAAGCTCAGGAGTTGCAGAGGACCAAATATCCTTAACACTCTTCTGATACGATTCGAACTTCTCTTCCGGAGACTCGTTATGTTCCGACCTATCATGACGCCACGAATCACGTTCATGGTAATCATCCATCATGCCACGAATATCATGACGAATATATGGACGGGACATACCTTCGGCAATGGTACCGTAATATAGCGCCTGATGTCGGTAATTGATGGCCTCATCGATATCCTTGATCATATCAATGATTTCACCAAGTTCGTGAATATCAGTGCCATAATTAATATTGCGGGTGCAATCATCCGCAACTTCCATTAGGCGGCATTTCATCGCACAAAGCGACTTGCATCCTTCGTGAGAGCACATTTCACTTCCCATTTTGAGATCGGAAGAGCACACGTCTGAACTCCAGTCACTAGCTTATCTC
>ERZ1024431.78-NODE-78-length-11273-cov-16.397754_pt1 | contig 11273 bp, 19 predicted proteins | sample MGYA00520782_ERZ1024431 | MGnify/ENA primary metagenome ERZ1024431 (study PRJEB33242, sample SAMEA3444288) | Homo sapiens | biome: Host associated; feature: Gastrointestinal tract; material: Stool | place: Uganda | collected 2011-01-01 ...
GCGACCACCGAGATCTACACTCTTTCCCTACACGACGCTCTTCCGATCTGCAGAATCTAAAAACGTGATAAAGCTTACATCGGATGCCATCGGAGTGTCGAATGATGGAGGAAAGACATATCCGTATGGGTTTACTTTGGATGGCGCAACAATAACAAGGTTGCTTTATGCGGAAGGGATTAATGCGGATTATATCGATGCTGGATCCATACAGGTGAAAGACGATTCTGAAAATGTAATTTTCCTTGTGGATTTTGATACCGGCAACGTGGTTATAAATGCGCAAAGCATAAGTATTGGCGGTCAGTCGGTAGCTACAAAAGAAGATGTTGAAAAAGCCAAAGCGCTGGCCGTTACATTATCTAATGAGTTTCAGGGTGTGCCGTCAAATTCCGATGGAAGCGACCCGGATTTGACTGATTGCCAAACTGGTGTAACTGTCGTTTATGGAAGCTCAGATGTAACATCTATTTGCACATTTACATTTGCAAAATCAGATGGTGTTTCCGGAAACTGGGATAGTACAAAAAAGATATACACAATAACTGGGCTAACAGAAGATACTGGATGGGTTGATATCACGGCGAACTATCTTGGCATAGAAACAGCAGCCAAGCGGTTTAGTGTATCAAAAGCAAAGCAGGGACTCACGTCTACTGGAAGGACATATTTCATTGAGCAGTCAGCTGTAGTAATCAGCAGACAGACGGATGGAAATTTTTCCCCATCGGAAGTTAAATTTTCCGCTTTTTATAGAGACGGGGCTTCGGAACAAAGAATGCCGTATGCCGGTAGATTTGTAATTGAAGAGACATCTGATGGATCCAATTATTCAACAGTTTATGTCAGCCAAGACGATGAGACGAGCGTTGTAAATTATCCTTATAGTGCATTGACGACAGAGGATGGGCAGTCCATTTTAACAGAAGATGGTAATTACATTGGCTTCGCATCAAAGGTAACATCTTTTAGGTGTACGCTTTATGCGTCCGGTGGAACTGTATACCAAATGGATACGGCTTCTGTTGCGGTCGTAAATGACACAACAGCGCTTACATCAGATGAGGTTTTTGATCTTCTGACCGGGAATGGAACCGTTAAGGGAATATACAAAGAAGGAGATCAACTGTTCATCAGTTTCACATACGCCAAAGGAGGAGTTTTAAAACTTGGCGGACCTGGAAATGGGTATGGGATTCTGAACGTGTTGGATTCGGATGGGAATGTAGTTGGGGCTTGGACAAAAGACGGGATCACTCTTCCGCCCGGAACAAAAATTGCATGGAGCGATGTTACCGGAACTGGGAATGTGGCCAGCAAAACCGATGTATCGAGTGCTAAGAATGAGGTTATCAGCCAAATTCCAACGGAAAATGAGATTACTACGATAACTGAGAATACGATATCTACTGCCGTAATAAAAGCAAACCAAATCATCGGAAATCAGTTGACGCTTGGTGGAAGCACGGGAACGTCTATGCGCCTTCTTGATAGCAATAATAGGGTTGTTATATCACTGAATGCATCAAACGCTGTCATCGGCGGAATGACGGTTGCTGCAGACGGAATAACGCTCGGAGATACCACGCACGGTGTATACCTGCCGAACGCAGGAGGAATTGGTCTTGCTTATGATAAAAGCCTCAGTTATGGCATTTTGCAGCATTACGAGAATTCGGCAAATATAATGTTGAATGCTGGTGGAAACAGGATCAACATAGGGCAATATCAGACCAATTATTGCAAAGTTTGGTGCACGTTCGAGGACGCGTCAGACAAGAGAATGAAAAAAGATATTTCTGATCTGGAATCAAAAAAGTCTTACGAGCTTTGCATGAATCTCAAACCAGTTAAATTCCGTTGGAGAAACAGCAATGACAAGGAGTTGCATCACGGTTTTATTGCACAGGATTCCCAGGCTTTTTCTGATGATTGGGGGCTTGTAAGAGAAGATGATCGTGGATATCTTGCAATGTCTTACATCGACTTAATATCTGATGTTGTAGGAGCTTTGCAATACATGGACAAAAATGTTCGTAGAATTGACAGAATGTTGAATCGTGTCTGGAGACAGTTGTATGAAGGGGATGGAAAATAATGAATGGAAAAGAAAGAACGCCAGAAAAACCCATTTCTGTTGTTATGGAGGATTTTAAAAATTCCTTATATTCTATATGCCAGAATTCCGCACTTCCGGCATATATAATGGAGCCGATAGTAAAAAATCTGCATGATGATGTGTCACTTGTGGCAAAGCGTATTATTGAAGCCGAAAAGGCGCAATACGAAGAAGATGTAAAATCGAGAAAGGATGTGAAGAATTAATGGCAGGGATACCTATTTCAAAGCTCGAGGAAAACACAACTTTATCTGACAGTAGCATGTTTGCAGAAGCGGAATCTTCCCCTGCATCAACAAAAAAAGTAACATTTGCCACATTGTTTTCTGTCATATGGAACAAGATAAAGGGAAAAAGAGTAAAGACTTATGATGAGATAATGGCAACTACGGATGATGAGTTTTGGGCGTCTGCTACAGGAATCAAGGACGGGTTTACGCAGCTAAACACGAATATTGGCAAGCATGGAACCTCTGACAAGCTGTTATCCTATTCCGGCTCTGAACAGACAAACTATACAGTATCAGACATGAGCAAATACCGATATTTGTATGTGGTAGAACAATACGCTGATGGCGTTTCTATATACAGATCAGCCTTTGTACCAGTAGAATTATTTCGATTATCTTGCAATACTGGATATAATTCTTGGTTGACAACAGATCGCTTCCAGTTGAGATGGGTAAATAAAACACAGCTGCAGGCAACTAGAGTGTCTGGAACCACAGGTCGCGCTTTAACCGTATATGGCATGTATTAAAATGAAGAATCCGTTAAATAGGTAAAACTAAACCTGCAAATAGAGGCTCCACTATAAGCAGACCCGTAATTATATAAAGTCACTCGCCCATCTGGGTACACGCTAATCTGATAGTTAGAATTGCGTGTGGATACAACAATGTTCCGTTGTATTGGACGAAATGGTGCATCCAACGTGGCAATAGTTGTTTCACCTGCAGGAGCTTTAGTGATGTCGCCTCCATAATTCACAGACACGATATTTCCAATTCTGTCAGCATACATTGTTCCAGACAATAATCCTTCGGTATACTGCTTTGATACCGCATCTAATATCGTGTTTCGGTGTTCGGAAAGGATTGAAATGAATATCGTATTTCGGTGTTCGGAAAGGATTGAAATGAATATCGTATTAAATAATGAAGAAATCGTAACCGGCAGATGTTATCCAGATTGCTCCAATAGGGTGGTGCTCACTTTCGACGGAGACGTCCCGGCAGTAGAGCAGCTGGTGGAATTCAAACTTGTCAACGACGCTGGTAATGTGTTTGGCTCCTACAGTGGCTATGAAACCGTATATCAGACGCTTGAAAACGGGTACATCCTGTCAAATGATGGCAGTGTGTACGAGCCACCTGCAGAACCAGAACCAGAGCCGGTCTATGAACCTACCCTTGATGAGCTTAAAATGGCCAAGAAGCAAGAGGTAAGCGCTGCCTGTGAGCAGACCATTGCCAAGGGTGTTGATGTGCAGCTTCCGGGTGGCGTGGAACATTTTTCCCTGACGGCCAACGACCAGATTAACCTGATCGGGAGCCAGGCCGCGGTCACCGCAGGGGAGCAGAAGATTGCATATCATGAGGACGGCAAACCGTGCCGGTATTACACGCCGGATGAGATCGGCCTTATCGTGCAGCAGACCATGTTTTGGATCGGTTACCACCGGACATACTGCAACAGCATTAATATGTGGATCCGGGCGGTATCCGACAAAGAAGCCTTGCAGGAAATCTATTACGGCGCGGACGTGCCGGAGCAATATCAATCAGAGGTACTGAAAGATTACATTGAAAATATCAAGAATTCCGTTGAAGCAGCTGGTTAGAAATTTAATATTATGTGGAATTGGTGGATGGTTATACATATGCATTGAATTGGCATGGAGAGGAAAAACACATTGGACGATGTTTATCCTTGGAGGAATCTGCTTTGTAAGTGTCGGGGCAATAAACGAAGTGATTCCTTGGGACATGCCGATATGGGAGCAGGCTTTAATAGGATCTGCCATAATCACATCTCTCGAATTCATAACAGGATGCATTGTGAATCTGGCATTGGGGTGGAATGTATGGGATTATTCCGGAATGCCATTTAACATCATGGGGCAAATATGCCTGCCGTATAGCGTTCTGTGGTCTTTTTTGAGCGTTCTGTGCATAATAGCTGACGATTTCCTTAGACACAAATTATTTGGAGAACAGTATCCGAAATACACATGGTTTACAAGAAGTAGTCAGTTTTGACTACTTCTTGTGGGAGGTAAAACATAAACGATATACCCGATAATGTCATCGATATCTTCTTCTGAACAGAGGAATCTTTTGTCGCGTATGCTTGCGTATTCGTATTTCCCATTTTTGTTTTTACAAGTATTTCTGCGCGCGATGAATACATTATTCCCATAAATGATCACACTATTTTCGTTTGCTTTTGGCGGGCGATCATTGGCAATCAAAACGGTGTCATAATCGCTGTAAAACGGCATATAGTTGTTTGTGTTCAAGGATATCCCCATAAATATTTGAGCCTTTAAATTCTTCGGAACAGTGGTTATATCCAGCGTCGCAAACTGCTTGGAAAGGTGCAATGTTCCGTCATTATCTTCCTCCAAAGAAACGACAGGGATTGCTTTCACATAGTCCCGAAAATTATTGTGCAGCAGCTGGTATTGTCTCTTGATGAACCATCTGATAAAATGCTGGTAATATTCTGGCATGTCCCGAAACATATCTATACATTCTTTGTCTTCTTCTGAAAAAGTGTTCGCGCCGACCAACTCATCCACAGTTACTTCAAGCGCCTTGGCGATAGATACGACTGTGGACAATTTGCAATCTCTGGTGTTCTGGTATATCAAATTCTTAAGTGTGTCAAACGAAATATCCGCTCCGTCGGAAATGTCTTTCAATGTAATTCCCGGGGAAGATATGTACATAGAAAGGTTCCTTCTGAGGTTCTGTATGGGCGTCTTACCATCTGATACCAATTCTTTTGAAATTTTAACAAGTTTTTCTTTTTTCATGGCATTTCCCTCATCTTAAAATATCAGTATAATTATTTTATCCTCGAAAGGGGATGATTCAACTTCCGGTAGAGGGTGCTACTTTTTTGGAAGCAGCACCCTCCATATCAAAAATCTTATAAAATTTCATGTATTTTGTCAATATAAACAAAATGACACGATTCTTTATAATGCCTTATAATCCGACATATTCAATTGACAAAGAAGAACGTATGTTCTATAATTTTTGTATCGCTACCACAAAGTGCGGAATGGGGGAGGAATTTATGTGTACGAAAAAGAAGATTACAGGAAAATGATTATTGAAGCTGTTAAAAATATCAAAAGTTGTGATATACTTATATATATCTACAAACTGACTATAGACATTTCAAAGGAGGATAAAGAGGATGGAGAAGAATAAAAGCGCTGGAATCAGCGTGTTCGATATGAATAATATAGGCTCCGTTCAATGTGTGGCTATTGCAAAGACAGAAGAGGACAAAAATGCTTTATTGAAAAGAGCCTATTTTGTAATGTTTTCCCCTGAAAATGATGAGATTAATTGCTGGGTGTTGTGTCGGGATGAATCGGAGGTTCATCTTTAGACCATTCTAAATGAATCCAGGAATAATCTTCTGGGAATCCTTCGGAAATTGCGATGAAATTCCAACCAAGTTTTGTATAGGTTGAAACTATTTCAGAAATTCTTTCGCTTGAAATGTTATCGCATCTAATCATTTGCTTTTCCATTTTACACCTCACTAAGCACGTCGATAGTATCAATGACGTGCTTTTTCTTTTTATCTGATAGTTTCATATATTTTTCCAATGCGTTTAAAAGTTCCTTATCGTTTCTGATGGAAATCCACAGATCCGCCTGCGCTGAAATCTGGATTTCTTTTTCTTCGCCATTCACGAGATAATCAACTGATACTTCCAAATAATCGGCCAATTTCTGCATTGTTTCTGTTTTGGGTTTTGTCTTCCCATGCTTCCAATCGGAAAGAGTCATGTTTGAAATGCCGGTTGCTCTTGATACATCGGCGTTCTTTAGACCTTTTTCGTCTAGTAATTTCTGGTAATGTTCATACATAAAAATCACCTCAAAAAAATAAAATTACGGAAAACTTTAAAAATGTTATTGACTTTTAAAGAAAACCATAATATACTAGACCTAGATTAAGGAAAGCCTTAAAACCTAGGTTCTCTTGGTTGGTTATATATTGTTCTGACAGATAGTATTATAACGGGTTTCCTTAATAATTTCAATAGTTTTTAAGGAAAGGAGTATGAATTTTGAAACAGGAAAGAAAATATGGAAATTCCTATGGCAAATTTTGCGAGATTATAAGCAAAAAAGGAATTACTCCGTATCGGGTAGCAACAGATTTAGGCATTTCTCCAATGCTGCTTTCTGATTGGAAAAATGACAAAAGCAAACCTAAGTTAGACACTATGGTAATGATTGCTGACTATCTTAGTACGGATGTGAAGCAGTTTGTTGATTAGTTCAGAATGCTTGCAATAAGGAGTGGAAAGGAAGTGAAGTGAATGCCCGACATTATGGAAGATGCAATCAAGAAGTATATGGGTAAAAACATAGACAGGATAGCATTTTACCGATTGTTTAACAGAAGAGGACAGAGCACAAACAACTTGATTGGTGAAGTCAAAAAAGCAATCGAGGATCATGGTCTGTCCACTTCGGAAGCAAAAGGGTTTCTTGACTATATGAAGCTAGTTATTGACAGCTCTTCATATCTTCGCCGTAAGGAATAACTTTTGTTTCCACGCATTCCGAGAGAAAATCGGTGTCTGGTATTTCCTTTGCGATATTGAGAATGGAGACCAACTTGGCAGAGTATGGATGCTCCATTCCGCAATTGGGACACACGATTTTATCTACGCTTGCATCTTCGTTTACGGTGTATTCGCAGTTGCAAGTACAGGAAACTTTGAACTTCAGAAACATAATATCACCTCCAGTCTTTTAAAGATAAGGAGAGTATAGCACGAATTGCAGGTGATTTCCATGAATCCACCGTGCATCAAAGGAGAAATATGAAAAGTAAGATTGTAGCGATTATGATGGCCGGGATGATGGCAGTAGGGCTGGCTGGATGCTCCACGGCTGATACGGTAAATGCGAACCTGTCCAAGGAGGCAAATGAGTTTAATGTCTACCGGAAAATCACAGTGACCAATGCCAGAACGGACACCATTATGCTTCAGGCGGAGGGCTATATGTCCCTGAACAATAACAGTAATAATGAACTAGTAGTGACCATCCGGACAGGAGAGGACAAGTATTACAAGGATTACATTTATCTGAATGACTGGACTTGTTATGTGATGGAGCAGACCGAGCCGAATGGTACGGACAAGTATCACTACGAGCTGGTATTTTATCCGGAAAGAATCATCCCGAGTGTGGATATTAAATAGGAAGGAGAACGATGAAGGAATTAGTAAAAGTAGATTTGGATACGCAAACAGTGTCCGCCAGAGAGCTTTATGAACAGTTAAAAATCAGCAAAAGATTTTCTGCTTGGTTCGAGACAAATTCACATGGATTTGTTGAGGGAGAAGATTTTACCAGCGTACTTAAAGGTACGGAGGTTCAGAATAATGGTGGAATACAGGTCAGAGAATTGCAGGACTACAATCTGACGGTTGATATGGCAAAACACTTATGCCTTATGAGCCGGACAGAAAAAGGAAAGCAGTGTAGGCAGTACCTTATTGACTTGGAAAAAGCCTGGAACACACCAGAGCAGGTGATGGCAAGGGCGTTAAAAATTGCCAATAGAACCATTGACAGTCTGAAGGCGGATAACACGAAACTGCTTGAAGATAATGAGAGGATGAAACCGAAGGAGATTTTTGCTGATGCCGTTTCGGCAAGCCACACATCAATTCTGATTGGCGACCTTGCGAAGTTGATTTGCCAAAACGGCGTTCAAATAGGACAGAGGAGATTGTTCTCTTGGTTGAGAGTTAACGGGTACCTTATTAAGAGGAAGGGTTCGGATTGGAATATGCCGACGCAGAAGTCTATTGAGATGGGGCTTTTTGAAATCAAGGAAAGTACACATGTGGACGGAAATGGATGCAATATTACAACAAGAACACCAAAAGCAACCGGAAAAGCGCAGATATATTTCGTAAACAAATTTTTAGAAATGAATAGATGAGTAAGTGGGAAGGGGTGATTGTATGTATATTCCAGATTTTTGGTGCGGTGTTGCAGCGACAATACTACTTGAAGTACTTGCTGGTATCCTTTTTATCTTTTTCATGGTTGCGGGTGGTGAAAAAGATGAGGAAGGCAAGTAAATTATCCAGAGGGCAGAAGGAGTTTCTTCCTTATAAAAATAATGATTGGTCAAAATACATTCTTCTATCAGAGTCTGCCACCCATCTGACGATCTTGTCAAAGATAACGGGGATGAGAAAAATGGTGGAGAAAAGTAAAAAAGGAGAGTATCTATGAAGAAAAGGAGAAAGGGAGCAATGCGGATTTCACAGCGCATTGGCGTGGCGCTGATGCTGGCCGGAGTGCTGTTATTAATAATGTCGGAAGATCCATATTTATATGGAAGCATTTCTACGAAGGATTTCCTTTTTAGATTTGTCTGGACGGTTATTCTGTGGTTTTCCGGAATGAATTTATATAGATCAGAATGATAATGGGAAGGGAGCAAAAGGATGAAAGTTTTGAGAATGGTGCTTGAAAACTTCATGTGCTACGCGAGCGCTGAGTTCAATTTCTTCGACATTACGAAGATTATGGCGAAAAACGGAAAAGGAAAATCCAGCATTGCCACGGCATACATGTGGTGCCTGTTCAATTGCGATTACGAACTGAAGGATAACCCGCCAGTCCGCCGAGAGATAGACGGGAAAACGGTTGATGATATGGATACCGCCGTAACGCTTACTCTGGATGTGGACGGGAAAGAAGTTACCATGATGAAAGTGCAGAAGCGTACATACAGCAAGGACGGTAGCAGCTACAAGGACGATAACAAGTACTTCGTCAATGATGTTCCTAAAACATTAAAGGATTTCAACTCATATCTTGGAATTGATATGAATGCATTTAAGATGTGCAGCAATATCAATGCATTTCTGGCAAAGAAGCCAGGAGAAATGCGAGAATTTCTGTTTTCCACGACAGATGGAGTTACGGATTTATCCATTGTGGCATTGAATCCGGAGCTTTCAATTCTGGCCGAACAGCTTGAAAAGTATTCAGCAGAAGAATTATCTGCGATGAATAAGGCGACAAAGGCTAGATCTGTAAAGGAAATCCCGGTTCTGGACGGCCAGATCAAAGAAAAGGAGCGGGATATTCAGATTAAATCTGATACGGACCTGTCAGTGCTGGAGCTGGCCAGAAATCAGATTAAAGAGCAGATCGAGAAGAATGTCAAGGAACAGGAAGATACGGAAACGCTTATTGCTGAAAGTGATAATGTTGCCGGTGACTTGATGAATCTGAAATTCAAGTTATCCGAAATCCAGAATAAGGCCAACTATGAAAACGAATCACGCAGAGCCGGTTTAAGTGCAAAGATTTCCGAAAAGCAGAGGATCTACGATGACTGCAATAGAAGAGCCACAGCACTGTCCTACACGATTAAGGAACTGGAATCTTCCATAGCGGTGGCAGAAGAGAACAGGAAAAAGCAGGCAGAACTTTGGAAAGAGACAAAGGGTATGGCATTTAATGAAGAAAGTCTTGTTTGCAACTATTGCGGTCAGGAATATCCGGAGGAGAGAAAAGAGCAGATTCGTTCTGATTTTGAGAAAAATAAGGGAGTAGAGCTGGAGCGTATTACAAAAACAGGACTGATGCTCAAAGATCGGATTGAGAAAGATAAATCCGAACTGGATGTAACAAAGGAAAAGCAGAAAGCAGCGATTGCCAGTGAAGTGACAATTTTTGCAGAAATTATGAAACTGACTGCTGAAAAAGAAGCACTTCCGGTTTCGGTTGATGTAAGTGGTGATGCAGAATATATCGACGTGCAGAATCAGATTTCCGAAAAAGAAGAATCTCTTTCAAAATTCAGCTCCATTTTTGATAAGCGGGCGGAATTAAAGAAGAATGAAACAGAACTGCGTGAGGAACTTTCTAGGATTGAAAGACAGATCTTTGCAAGCAATACCGAGCAGGAAGAACAGCGCCTTGCGGAACTTAAGGAAAAGAGAATCAATCTGGAACAGTCAAAGACGGACGCAGAGCATATTCTTGACTTGCTGGACGAGCTTGACAAGGCGAAGAATGAAGCACTGTCAGAGAGTGTAAACAGTCATTTCGGCCTTGTTAAGTGGCAGCTGTTTGAATACGCAAAGAATGGAAATTACAAATCCGTGTGTGTACCAACGGTTGACGGTAAATCCATTCTTTCTACTATGAGCAACAAAGGAAATCGTATGCTTGGGAAACTGGATATTTGCAGTTCTATCCAGAAGATCACCGGTATCAACTGTCCAATTTGGCTGGATGACGGAGAGTCATTCGACACGGAGAATCAGAAAAAGGCAGCAGGAATGGTAGACAGCCAGCTTATTATGCTGATTGTGAACGATGAAGATTTAAGAGTGGAGGGATAGGATATGTTGATTAAAGAGAAGAAGATTAAGACAGAGAGGGGAAAATGCAAGATCACACTTGAAAGCGATGGATTTCAGTACATCGTAAAGGTTGACGGCAAAGATTTTAAGAAAACGGTAAATGAACTGTTTGCGGTTCAGACTTTCAATGCAATTTAAAAGGAGAAGAAGAAAATGAGTAAAGCATTGGATCTGGCAAGGGAACTTGTTAAGAAGTTGGAAGAGGATGAAAAGGATAACAAGATACAGTTATCAGAGTTGAATCCGGGAGATACATTCAAAGTTGAAGAATACGATTTTATTGTACTCGAGCAAGAGAATGAAACAACAAAGGTAATATCTAGGGATATTATGGCAGAGAACGTTTGTTTTGATAAAAATACAAGAAACTACAACAAATCTAACCTTAAGAAAATGATTGAAACTGATATTCAGCCAATTATCGAAAATGCTGTAGGTGAGATCGGAAGAGCACACGTCTGAACTCCAGTCACTAGCTTATCTCGTATG
>ERZ1024431.79-NODE-79-length-11256-cov-10.453977_pt1 | contig 11256 bp, 18 predicted proteins | sample MGYA00520782_ERZ1024431 | MGnify/ENA primary metagenome ERZ1024431 (study PRJEB33242, sample SAMEA3444288) | Homo sapiens | biome: Host associated; feature: Gastrointestinal tract; material: Stool | place: Uganda | collected 2011-01-01 ...
GAAAGGAGGTCTAAAGCATGGCTAAAAAGAGACGTACTGCTATAACTCCAGAAGCACGAGAGAATCAGATGATCTCTTACGCCATGGATTTAGCAGAACAACAAATATTAGATGGTACAGCATCATCACAGGTAATTACTCACTTCTTAAAACTCGGTACAGAGAAAGAACGACTAGAAAGAGAAAAGCTTAAGCAAGAGAATGAGCTTCTTAAAGCTAAAGCACACGCTCTTGAGTCTAGTGAGGAAATGAAAACAATGTATGAAGAGGCTGTAAAAGCTATGCGTACATATTCAGGTAATGGTGATCCTGATGATTATTAGAACATACAATGAGTTAATGTTATTACCGACATTTAAAGAAAGATTCGAATACCTTAAATTGTCGGGTAGAGTTGGGGAAGAAACCTTTGGGTTTGATCGATGGCTTAATCAAAAATTTTATAGGTCTGCTGAATGGAAACACATAAGGGATCTGGTTATAATAAGAGATAACGGATGTGATTTAGGTGTTGAAGGTCGAGAAATCTATGGAAAAATATTAATACATCATATGAACCCAATAACAAAGAAAGATATATTAGAACGAACGGATTTGTTACTTAATCCTAAGTATCTGATATCAGTAACCAAACAAACGCATGACGCCATTCACTATAGCGATGAATCTATACTCATGAATGATCCAATAGCACGTAGTAAAAACGATACTTGTCCATGGCGTCACGACTAATTTTAGAAAGGAGCGTGCACTGTGGATAGTATACTTACATCTATTAAGTTATTGTTAGGGATAACTGAAGATTACGAGGCTTTTGATCAGCAGATCATAATGCATATAAATTCAGTATTCATGATTCTCACGCAGCTTGGGGTTGGTCCGCCAGAAGGATTTGCAATAACTAGCAAAGGTGATATATGGAATGAATTTGTGAATGACGAAAAGAAAATGCAGCTAGTAAAATCATATATGCATTTGAAAGTTAAAATGCTTTTTGATCCTCCTTCTAGTTCCGCAGCCATGGACAGCACAAATCGAATGATCAATGAATTCGAATGGCGATTAAATTCACAAGCAGAATCTAAATTATAGGAGGTGATGAATATGAATGAGTTGGTATTAGTCCATCATGGAGTAAAAGGTCAGAAATGGGGTATTAGACGATATCAAAATAAAGATGGAAGTCTTACTCCAGCAGGAAGAAAAAAAGCTGCGAAACTTGAATCACGGTATATGGCTTTGACCGGAAAAAAGATCAGTCGTAAGCCAGCCCAATCTACGAGACCTAAAACCGTTGAAGAGCGAACGAAAGAATTACAGTCACAGAAAGCGTATCTCCAAACACAGAAAGACATTTTAGATCTTAATAGACAGATTGCATCTTTGAAACCAGATACGAGAAGTGCTGGTAGAAAGTTCATAGAAAAGAATGGGCCAGCTCTTGCTAAAATAGTATGGGACGGCGTTGGTAAACAGACAACGCAGAAAATAATCGATAAGAAACTTGGACTTGATAAGAAGTCTACATCAGAGAAACTTGCTCAACAGGCAAAAGATCTTGAGAACATGTATAAAGTTAAAGATTACAAGTCTAAACTTGGAAAAGAAACCGAGTCTCAGAAGATTAAGCGTGAACGAGACGATCAGCAGAATAGATATTATCGGGAGCATTTCCGAGATATGGCTGATGAGCTTGAAAAGAAACGTAAAAAGAAGTAGAGGTGGTATAATATGAGTTTATCTAATACTGCCACACCGATTTATTACGGGCAATTTAGAGATGCAGTAATGAGAGGCGAAATTCCTATTTCAAGAGAGATAGAAATGGAAATGAATCGAATAGACGATCTAATTGCTAATCCTGGAGTATGGTATGACGATCAAGCTATTAACGGATTTATAAGGTATTGTGAAGATGAACTCACATTAACTAATGGCGAGGATCTGCATCTATTAGATCCATTTAAGTTATGGTCAGAGCAGATTTTTGGATGGTATTATTTCGTCGATAAAAGTATATATGTTACTGATCCAGATGGTCGTGGTGGACATTACGAGAATAAGACAATTAAGAAACGTCTTATCAAGAAGCAATATTTGATTGTTGCTCGAGGTGCAGCGAAGTCTATGTATGCGAGTTGTTTACAAAACTACTTTCTAAATGTAGACGTATCTACTACCCATCAGGTAACAACTGCTCCTACCATGGCTCAGTCAGAAGAAGTTATGTCTCCTATAAGGACTGCAATTACTCGTGCTCGAGGTCCGTTATATCAGTTTTTAACTGAAGGATCATTACAGAACACGACCGGTTCAAAGGCCAACCGAGTAAAGCTTGCCTCAACTAAGAAAGGTATTCAGAATTTTCTGACCGGTTCGTTATTAGAAATAAGACCAATGACAATTGACAAACTGCAGGGTCTCCGAGTTAAAGTAGCGACCGTTGATGAGTGGCTTTCTGGTGATATTAGAGAGGACGTAATCGGCGCTTTAGAGCAGGGTGCGGCAAAGGAGCAAGGCGGCGGAACAAATGATGACTATTTAATAGTTGCTATAAGTTCTGAAGGTACTGTTCGTAATGGTGCTGGCGACGACATCAAAATGGAATTGATGAAGATTCTTAAAGGTGAATATAAAGCACCACATACTTCAATCTTCTGGTATAAGCTTGACTCAATTGACGAGGTTGCTGAACCAGATATGTGGATTAAAGCAAATCCGAATCTTGGAAAGACTGTTACTTATGAAACATATCAAGATGATGTCGAAAGAGCTGAAAAGAATCCAGCAGCCAGGAACGATATTTTAGCTAAGCGTTTTGGAATACCAATGGAAGGCTATACATATTTCTTCACATATGACGAAACGCTTAAACATAGACGACATGACTTTTGGGGAATGCCTTGTGCTTTAGGTGCCGATTTATCGCAAGGTAATGACTTTTGTGCATTTACATTCTTATTCCCATTACAAGATGGAGCATTCGGCATTAAGACTCGAAATTATATAACCGAGCTTACTTTAGCAAAACTCCCGGCTTCTATGCGAGTTAAATACGACCAGTTTATAGACGAGGGTAGTTTAATTGTAATGGAAGGAACAATTCTCGATATGATGGATGTTTATGAAGAACTCGATAACCATATAACTCAACGAGAATACGATGTTCGAGCATTCGGATATGATCCATATAATGCTAAAGAATTCGTAGAAAGATTCGGTAGAGAGTATGGTGAATACGGTATAGTAAAAGTTCCGCAGGGTTCAAGAACAGAATCAGTTCCTTTAGGTGAATTGAAAAATCTTGCAGAAGAAAGAATGCTTATCTTCGACGAAGAACTTATGACTTTTACAATGGGTAATTGTATTACTATAGAGGATACAAATGGAAATCGTAAACTTTTAAAGAAACGATACGAGCATAAGATCGATGCAGTAGCTGCTATGATGGATGCTTTTGTCGCTTACAAAATTAACCGTGAGCAGTTTGAATAGGAGGTGACTTATATGGAATTGAAAGACACAATTGAACTTATGACAAGTGATGATTATAAAGAAAGATTTAAAGCCGAATATCTGCAGCTTAAGATCCGAGTAGAAGGACTTAGAAAAATGCTTATTAAATGGGATGCTGGTAAGCTTGATTTCACCCTGCCATGTCCGAGAGCGACATACCTTACACAGAAGAGATATATGGAAGAATATCTGAATCAGTTAGAGGTGCGGGCTGAGATTGAAGAGATTGATTTGTTATAGTCTATAAGCCGCAAATCTATGACGTGAAAAGCGAAGAGGTGACGACCGAGTAGCGTCCTGCGGCTTACATATAAGGAGATTCAAAATGGAATTTGATATAGCTACAAGGCTGAAACATGCCTATAATGCATTTATGAAACGCGCCCCCACATGGGCTCCCAGCGGATCTAGCTATTCGGTGAATCCAGATAGACCAAGATTAAGTCGAGGTAATGAACGATCGATCATTACTACTATATACAATCGTATTGCTATTGACGTAGCTGCGATCGATATAAAGCATTGTCGTCTGGATGAAAACCGAAGATATATAGAAGACGTGAAATCTGGTCTCAATGAGTGTCTTAGTATAGAAGCTAACATCGATCAAACAGGAAGCGCTTTTATACAGGATGTTGTTTTATCAATGTTAGACGAAGGTGTGGTTGCGATTGTACCGGTTGACACATCGTTAAACCCTAACATCACATCGTCTTATGACATTCTTTCTATGCGGGTCGGTAAGATTACAGAATGGTTTCCAAAAGATGTTCGAGTGGAATTATATAACGATTCTACAGGATTGAAACAGGAGATTATAATGCCTAAACGACAGGTTGGCATCATCGAGAATCCATTCTATGCTATTTGTAACGAACGTAATTCAACGTTACAGAGACTTAAACGAAAACTTTCTTTACTCGACATTACTGACGAGCAGACCGCATCAGGTAAACTGGATTTAATTATTCAGTTGCCTTACGTTGTTAAGACTCAAGCTCGTAGAGAACAGGCCGATCGACGTCGTAAAGATTTAGAAGAACAGCTTAGTGGATCCAAATATGGAATTGCATATGCGGATGGCACAGAGAAGATTACTCAGTTGAACCGGTCACTTGAGAATAATCTTCTTAAACAGATCGAATACTTAACCGAACAGGTCTATGCTCAGTTTGGTATAACTCAGGAAGTTCTCAATGGAACCGCTGATGAAAAGACAATGCTTAACTATAATAACCGAACTATCGAACCGATTGTTTCAGCAATTACTGAAGAACTGAGACGTAAGTTTTTGACTAAAACTGCTAGATCACAAGGACAGTCAATTACTTATTTTAGAGATCCGTTTAGATTAGTTCCGGTTAACGATATCGCTGAAATCGCAGATAAGTTTACTCGTAACGAGATCATGACTTCGAACGAAATTAGGCAGGTTATCGGAATGAAACCATCGGATGACCCTAAGGCTGATCAGCTTGTTAACAGCAATATAAGTCAACCCGATGAGAATCAGCAGTCAATAGATAGCGAGCACTATCCGACTGACTACGAAGAAGGAGGAAATAGTCAAAATGGGTAATGATTATGATTTTAGTGGATGGGCCACACGTAATGATTTACAGTGTAGTGATGGTAGAACCATTCGTAAAAACGCATTTAAAGGAAATGACGGAATGACAGTACCCCTGGTATGGAATCATGAACACAACAATCCTGACGCTGTTTTAGGACATGCGATGCTCGAAAATCGAGATGAAGGAGTGTATGCTTATGGTATATTTAATGATACAGAACAGGGAGAACATGCCAAAAAGTTACTCCAACATGGAGATGTAAGATCTTTATCAATCTGGGCAAATCAGCTTAAACAGATTGGCGGGGATGTTATGCACGGTAACATTAGAGAATTAAGTCTAGTATTATCTGGTGCAAACCCTGGGGCATATGTGGATTTTGTAATGGCACATAGTGACGACGAAGAAGACACACTGTATGCTAATTATGATGAAAATCTTATGATATGGCACTCTGCCCAGCCCCCCGTAGACGATAAGAAAGGAGACGATAATATGGGAGATACTAATACAAAACCAGAGACTAAAACCGAAGAACAGAAATCTGTTGAAGACATTATCAACAGCATGAATGAAGATCAGCGTGGTGTCATGGATTATATGGTTGGTTTAGCTCTTGAAGAAGGTGAAAAAAATGATGAAGGAGATGGTAATATGAAACATAATGTATTCGAAGGTTCTAACCAGGAGCCTACACAGGTACTTAGTCACTCCGATGAACAGGCAATTGTAGCTCTTGCTAAACAGTCCAATGTAGGATCTTTAAAGCAGGCTATTCAGATCTATGCCGAGGAGCATGATGATACATTATCTCACGGGGTATTTGATGACAACGTTGAGAAACTTTTCCCAGAGTATGAACTGCTTAAGAAAGGTGAACCTGAAACTCTTGAAAGAGATCAGTCCTGGATTGCTGCAGTAATTAGCAAAATTCATAAATCACCTATTAGCAGAATTAGAACACGCCAGGCAGATGCTCGAATCGCGGAGCTTAGAGCTAAAGGTTATCAGAAGAAAGGCAACTACAAAGAGAATATGGCACAGATCAAGTTACTTGGTCGTACCACAGATCCACAGACAATTTACATCAAAGATGAAATGCATCGGGATGATATTATTGATATCACAGATTTCGATATCGTAGCATATCAGTGGAGAATGATGAGACATCTTTTAGATGAAGAACTTGCTATGGCTGCTTTAGTTGGTGACCAGAGAGAAGACGGTGATCCAGATAAGATCCATGAAGAACATATTAGATCTATCTGGCATGATGATGAGTTATATACTATCCACTGGGATATTGACATGGACGAAGCAAAGAAATCCCTCCAGGGAACAAATACATCTGCAAATTTCGGAGAGAATTATATTACAGCAGAAGCTATCATCACAGCTTCCCTTTATTCCAGAGAGAAATTCAAAGGATCAGGTACACCGGATCTTTATTGTACACCTCACCTGTTAAACGTAATGCTCTTAGCCAGAGATTTAAATGGACGTAGAATCTATGATTCCAAAGCAGATCTTGCAGCAGCGCTCAATGTTGGTGCTATTCATACTGTTGAACAGTTCGAAGGTCTTACTAGAACTGACGCAGACTCTAAGAAACATAAACTCTTAGGTATCTTTGTTAATTTAGCAGACTACCAGTTCGGTTCCACAAAGGGTGGCGAAATCACTAAATTCGATGATTTCGATATGGACTTCAACCGTTATAAGTACATGCTTGAAACTCGTTTATCAGGATCTCTTACTAGAGTTTATTCTGCTATTGCTCTTGAAGAACCTGTTGAATAATCTTAGGAGGTGGTCTTATGGAAATTATAAGACAGAACTCTGATGATCGTTGCGTGGCTGGCCGTAGAGTATATACGGTCATGCCTGTCGCTTCTGGAAATGAACCAGATTATAACGCATATACGGATCCTGCTTGTCAAAAAGTTATATCGTTCGATGATTTAATTAATGCCTTTTATAAGGGCAATCTTATCATTACTGAACGAACAGGTCGTAATGGTATTAATTACGAATGGAATGCCATAGCATTAAGCATTGTGAATGATATAGAATCTGGAAAGCATATCCAACGTGCAGTGGTAACTTATATTGGCGAAGCAACGCTTGAATCGTTAGTTAATGCTGATACTAATAAAGCGTACTGTCAGTTGGGTAAAGTTATTTCAGATGTAAATCCAGATTATGTATATGTAGAACCAGAACCATAAAAGGAGGAATGATTTATGGAAATTGTTAGACTATTATTTTCAGATAAAAATGTAGCGGTTAGAAAATGTTTTTTAAAAGCCGCAGATAATGTTCTTTATCATGATGCCGAATTTAAGAAAGCACTTACAGCTGACGAAGCCGTTGATGCATATCTTAAAGGTGTTGTAATCGTTGCTGCTGACGGATCTTTTAGTACTCCAGTCGGATGCTCTGTAGCTTCTAAGAAAGCTACTCTCACATATATCAAGCCGAATACTACAACAGCTACATCCGCAGATATCGGAAAAGCTACGTCTGCCTAGGTATAGCCTATGAGTAAATGGTTCGGCAAAATCGGGTACGCTATACAGGAAGAATCAGAACCTGGAATATGGGAAGAAGAAATCGTTGAAAGAGATTACTACGGTGATCTGTTAGCTGATAATAGAAAACGTCAGACTAATAGTAATGTCCTCGACGAAATTACACTTTCTAATATGGTTAGCATCATTGCTGATCCATTTGCTTATAATAATTGTTCATGTATGGCGTATGCAGAAATTATGGGGGCTAGATGGAAGATTACTGAAGTCGAGGTTAAGCCCCCTCGATTAAATTTAACAATAGGAGGTGTATATAATGGGAACACGCCTAGAACTTCAGAAGAAACTTGAAGAAATTCTTGGTTCTCGAAACGTATACTATCAGCCTCCAACATCCGTCAAAATGGCTTATCCGGCCATAGTTTATCATAGAGATGACTTTGACACAAAACATGCAAATGATGAAAAATATCTCGTTAAGAAGAGATATTCTATCATTGTAATATCTAAGAAACCAGATGACCCGGTATTGGATAAATTGTTGGCGTTACCGTTTTGTTCTTACGGAACACAATATATAACTGACAATCTTATTCATGACACATTCAGTTTATATTTCTAAAAGGAGGAATATTTATGGCTAAATTAGTTTGGGATAAATCCGGAGAACATTTTTACGAAACCGGAGTTAGAAAAGGTGTAGTATATAATTATGATAAAGAAACAGGTGCTTACAACACTGGTTCTGTTTGGAATGGTCTTACTGGAGTAACAGAATCTCCGGAAGGAGCTGAGCCAACAGCGTTATATGCTGATGATATTAAATACCTTAACCTTATGTCTGCTGAGGAATGGAAAGGTACTATTACTGCATATACGTTCCCTAAAGAATTTGAGAAATGCGATGGTTATGCTGAATTAGCTGCCGGAGTAACAATCGGACAGCAGGATAGAGAAATTTTCGGATTCTCTTATCAGACACGTATCGGTAATGATACAGAAGGTAGTGAAAAAGGATACAAGATTCATTGTGTATATGGCTGCGTAGCTTCTCCATCTGAGAAAGCTTACTCAACAATTAATGATTCTCCAGAGGCAGTAGAATTTAGCTGGGATGTTAATGCTACTCCAGTAGAAGTTGCAGGGCATAAACCAACAGCGACATTAACTATCGATTCGACTAAGGTATCAGCGAAAGGTCTTGCCGCTGTTGAGAAACTTCTCTATGGTGATGACACATCAGGAACTGCTAAATTACCTTTACCATCTGAAATTATTTCTGCTATTACTGCAGCAGGCGAATAATAATCGTTAAATATGAAAGGAGCTAAACTATGTTAAGAAAGGAAATTACTTATACAGATTTTAATGGAGTAGAAAGGACTGAACCATTCTACTTTAACTTATCAAAAGCCGAGCTTATGGAAATGGATCTTACATCTATGGGCGGTTTTGAAAACACAGTAAAAGCTATTATCGATACTCATGATACACCGAGTCTCATCAAAATCTTTAAAGAGTTTATTCTTAAAGCATACGGTGAGAAATCTCCAGATGGTAAACGTTTTATGAAAGTAAATGATGCAGGTGTTCCAGTGTCACGAGCATTTTCAGAAACAAACGCTTACTCTGAGTTGTTTATGGAGTTGGCAACCAATGATGTTGCTGCAGCTGAATTTATTAATGGAATTATTCCTGCCGATGTATCTAAGAAAGCATTAGACGAAGGTCTTATTCAGCTTCCAGCCAACGATAATTAAGAGAGGAGATGAAGAGGATGCTCAAAGTAATTGTACCGGGTCTTGGTTCTGAAGATTGGGACGAATTAGAAGAAGAGTTTGTTTATCATGTCGAATCAGAAGACGTTGAGCTACAACTTGAGCATTCTCTTGTAGCTTTATCCAAATGGGAGTCAAAATGGCATAAACCGTTTTTAGGTTGTAAAGACATGACCGAAGAACAAATGACTGATTACATACGATGTATGACAATTAATGATGTAGATTCCGAAGTTTATAGTCGTTTAACCGATGATGTTATTACAAAAATCAAAGAGTATATGGACGACCCGATGACCGCAACTACTTTTAGAGACAATAATTCACGAAATACCAGCGGTGAAGGGACTACATCAGAAATCATATATTATTGGATGATAGTTAATAATATACCGGTTGAATTCGAACATTGGCATATAAAAAGGTTATTAACATTAATCAGAGTGTGTTCTATAAAAAATAAGCCGTCTAAGAAAATGAGTAAATTAGAAGTGGCTAAATCATATAGATCACTCAATGCCGAACGATGTGCTAAGCTTGGAACAAAGGGGTGATTATATGGCAACTATCAGCGAAAAATGCATCAAACTTGTTAAAGAATTTGAGGGCTGTAAACTCAAAGCGTATAAAGATGAGGTCGGTGTTTGGACTATTGGATACGGAATAACCAATGCCGATAAATCCATTACCGGGAAAACGATCAAGTCTGGAATGAAAATTTCACAGGCTACAGCTGAGAAATGGCTTAAAGACTCTTTAATCAAGAAATATCTTCCGCTTGTTATGAAATACAATAACAAGTATAAATGGAACCAGAACGAGATCGATGCGTTAGTTTCTTTCTGTTACAATATCGGCAGTATAAATCAGCTTACTGCAAACGGTACTAGGAGCCGAAAAGAAATCGCATCGGCAATGCTTAAGTACAATAAAGCTGGTGGCAGAGTTTATCGCGGTTTAACTCGAAGAAGAACAGCGGAACAGAAACTGTTCTTAACCAAAGTGAAAGCTAAGGAAATTACTTTGGGATCTTATTTACATTCTAAAGGATATGGAGCTGGAACTCCAAACCTTAAGAAACTTGCAGTAGCTAATATTGATAAACCAGAGATTAAAGCTGCGTTATTAACATTAGCTAAAAGCAATAAATTAGCACTTCCAAAAGACTTAGCAAAATGGCCTAAGTAGGAGGTATATATGATTACATTCAGACAGAAGGGTGATTTTGAAAAGGCTACTCGATATTTTTTAAAACTTCAGAAAGCTATAAATGCCGGAGTGCTCGATAAATACGGACAAGAGGGAGTAGCCGCCCTCCAGTCTGCAACCCCAGTAGATACCGGTCTAACGGCTAATTCCTGGGATTATAAAATTGAAAATTCTTCGGGTGGCGTTTCAATAGTATTCACCAACTCGAATCGAAATAATGGTGTCCTTATAGCAGTTATTCTGTTTTACGGACATGGAACTGGAACTGGTGGATGGGTTGAAGGACGAGACTACATAAATCCAGCTATTCAACCAGTTTTTGACAAAATGGTAAATGAAATATGGAAGGAGGTCACTAAGATATGAGTAATACTGTTGACAGTAGAATCGTCGAAATGCGGTTCGATAATAAAAACTTTGAATCGAATGTGGCGCAAAGTATGTCTACACTCGACAAGTTGAAGGCTAAACTCAATCTTTCTGGAGCCTCTAAAGGACTAGAGAATCTCGATAAAGCGGCTAAGAATACTAATATGTCAGGACTTGCTACTGGTATTGAAACAGTAAATGCTAGATTCTCAGCTATGCAGGTTATAGGTATAGATCGGAAGAGCGTCGTGTAGGGAAAGAGTGTAGATCTCGGTGGTC
>ERZ1024431.83-NODE-83-length-10893-cov-19.823953_pt1 | contig 10893 bp, 6 predicted proteins | sample MGYA00520782_ERZ1024431 | MGnify/ENA primary metagenome ERZ1024431 (study PRJEB33242, sample SAMEA3444288) | Homo sapiens | biome: Host associated; feature: Gastrointestinal tract; material: Stool | place: Uganda | collected 2011-01-01 ...
ATGTCTTGGGACGAGATCGGTCGCGGTCTTGCCGCAATGGGTGGTGCACTTGGAGAGATCAGCATCATTACTGGAGCTCTTGGAAGTCTGGCAGGTCTTCCTGCTCTACTTGGTGGTGGAGCCATTCTACTGGCAGTCCAGTCTCTCGGTGACATCGCAGATGCGCTCAAGAAATTCGGATCAATGTCTTGGGACGAGATCGGTCGCGGTCTTGCCGCAATGGGTGGTGCACTTGGAGCAGCTGGTCTTGGTTCCTTGTTGAATTCTCTTTCAGGATTCGGTGCAGGTGCCATTGCAACATATGCAAAACCATTGGGCGATCTTGCTGATTCTGTTGATAAATGGAACGGTGTTTCGGTACCTCCGAATCTTGAATCTGATCTTTCTGCTCTTGCTTCTGGGGTAGGAAAATTTACATTCTCTGGCTGGGGTGCTGAGAATATTCCGGCAGTTGCCACAGGTATGTCTAATCTTGCTCCAGCGATTTCTGCATGGAGCGGTGTTTCGATACCTTCCAATATCGAAAGTGATTTGTCCGGCCTTGCCTCGGGAGTTGGTAAATTCACACTTTCAGGTTGGGGCGCTGAAAATCTTCCGACAGTCGCAACTGGTATGAGTCAGTTGGCTCCCGCGATGTCAAAATGGAATGGTATTTCAATTCCACCGAACATCAGTACCGATCTGCAGAATCTTGCCAATGGCGTTAAATCATTCACACTATCCGGTTGGGGTGCTGAGAATCTACCAGCGGTTGCTACTGGTATGGGACAGCTTGCTCCGGCAATAAATAAGTGGAATGGAGTTTCAGTACCTCCGAATATCAAGACGGATCTCCAGAATCTTTCGGATGGAATCAAGTCTTTCACTCTTGCATTTGCTGGTGGATGGTCTCTAAGTCAGGTAACTGGTCCTCTTGGTGATCTTGCCGGTTCTGTTAAGAAGTGGAATGGAGTTTCAGTACCTCCGAATATCGGAACCGACCTTGCAACTATGGCAAAAGGTGTCAAGAATTTCGCAGGTTCGACCGATGCAGCGAATGAAATGAATACAGTCGGTAAATCTCTGACTGTATTTGCTAATGGAGTCGGCGCACTTTCGGGTATTGATTTCGCAACCAATGCTTCGAATATTGTAAGTTTCGTAAACACTCTTAATACGATTCCGAATGTTACGACAACTATTGGTGAACAGCTTGGGACTTTAGCTGCTCAGATTCAAACTGCATGTGCATCAATAAATGCATCGCTGTCGACTGCGAATATCGGCGGATCATTTATGCAGATCGCTACTTTTGTTTCTGCAAGTACTGGAAGTATAAATGGATCTGTGAATTCATTGTCTAGTGCATTTTCCGCAGCCGCGAATAATGTTGCCAGTAGTACATCCAGAATAAATACATCCACTCAATCGAATCTTAATGCGACACGTTCAACGATAGCTGGAATGGTTGGATCTTTTAAGCAAGCCGGTAGCAATCTTGGAAATGGACTAAAGAATAGTTTTATTTCTAAGATTCTGAATTTGGGAAGCAGTTCATCCAATGCGATGAGTCGAGCAGTTTCCTCAATTAATTCATATTATCCATTTTTCCATTCAACTGGTGTGAATTTGGCTCGGGGTATCGCAAATGGTCTTTCAGATGGCTCTGGAATAATAAATCGTGCCGCGGTCTCAGCTGCGAAGCAGGCATTGGATGCCGCGAACCGGACACTTGGAGTTCATTCACCATCTCGTGAATTCTTCAAGACCGGTCGATGGTCTGCAATTGGTTTGGCCAATGGTATGAAGAAATATTCTGATCTTGTGAAGACTGCAGGAACCGACATGGCTAAAAATGCACTCGATTCGGCAAATCAGGCTGTGATGAATACCGATTTCATGTCTGGATATTCTCCGATTATCACACCCAAGATTGATATTTCAAATATCGGAAGTTCTATAGATACGATATCTAGTAATTATCGCATGTCTGTAAGTTCTAAAATGGCTCGAAATATAATGGATGTCAAGAGCGATCAAAACATTCTGCGCCAATATCAGTCCGACATGATTGCAAGCAACCAGACAGTCACTGATGCAATCAATTCACTGAGGGATGATGTAAGCAATATCGATCTCACCAAGCAACCTCCGACTGAGCTTTATATCGATGGCAGGAAACTTGCCTCGACTATCGCAAAGCCGATGGATCAGGCTCTTGGTCTACGCCAAAAGAGAGGAATTTAATCATGCAGTATCCAGGTTTACCAAACAATCGTTTGATTGTAAATGGTGTGGACCTTTCTAAAGAATATGGCATGATCCTTCTCGATGGTTACACTTTGTCCCCACCGGAACCTAAAACCTATACGGTTGATATTCCTGGTGGGGATGGTGTGATCGATCTAACAGAAGGATTGACCGGAGACGTCGCATATAATAATCGTGAACAGGAATTTACGTTTGCGATTATTGATGTCGATGATTGGGAACATAGTAAAACCATGATATCCAATTTTCTTCATGGTCGTTCATATGATTATAAAATAACCATGGATCCAGAATACACATACCATGGTCGTTTTACAGTTGAAGAATATAATCATTCCGTTTATATTCAAGGCGGAACCGTTGGATCGTTAAAAGTCAAAGTAAGTGCCGATCCATATAAATTAAAAGAGCATAGAGTCATAGAAACTGAAGCAATTGGTGGTAAAGTCATTGAATGTACTTCTGGCAGAAAGAAAGTGCGTCCAATTATCACAACCAACTATGAAGTTCTATGTAATTTTAATGGCGATTCATTTTATGTTCCAAAAGGATCCCATCGTCTATCAAATGTTCTATTTGTTGAAGGTATCAATAGAATATATTTCAATACGTACCGGATCACTTCGACAACATGGTATGATATACGTCACTCGTCAATTAGTCCCGAAGTGGTTGGACTAACTTATGCGGAAGCAAAGCGTCGTAATTATCGTTGGTCTGATGTTCAGCGTTGGGTCAAGGACAATTATACAAATGTCACACGTTGGGATGATATTTCAAATGAGACATGGGATGATACTGATATCTCATTGAAGTCGTGGAATGATTTGAATTATCAGTATCAAAACAACGTTCCATCAGATGCAACAATCCGTATTGAATATGATGTAAAGGATCTATAATGGCTGTCAATATTACGACAATTAATGGCACGGATCATATTAGTCCAACACCGATTAATGATAATTTCAATAATGTTAAAAGTGCGGTTGACGCATTACAATCCAAAATTGAAAATTTGGATACTGCATTTATTGGATCGACGACACTTATTTCTTCTTCTAATTGTAAAGTTGTTGGAGTTAAGTTCGGTAGAATTGTACAGTTGACTTTAACTGTCAATCATTCCAATAACCAGAGCTGGGGTAGTGAAAATATCGGAACATTGCCAGAAGCTTGGAGACCTGCAGTTCATTGCACTTACACTCATGCTGGACGAGATAATTCAAACATGAAGGATATTCATATAGATCCGAATGGAGCAATGTCTTATCAAAATTCAGGTGGAGCACAAAGCAACTACGGATTTATTGAGACTTTTATGTATATTTCTTCGAAATGAGTAAAACATGACAGCAACTAAAAATCTTGGTATTACCAAAATTAATGAATCCGATTACATCATTCCCGATCCAATAAATAAAGCATTCGATAAATTCGATGAGAGTTTGGCAGATGGTGTCATCGAATATGGAACAAAAGGTGATTGGTGGTATCGTAAATGGCGATCGGGCCGTCTTGAATGTGGTGTGGATGCACATAATTTTGGAACCTACACCACTTCAACACAATGGGGTTCCGCTCAAGGAATTTATGTTGGTGGCGCTTTGACATTTGGTGCATTCCCGGTTGCCTTTATTGAAATTCCATTCTTTACAGTCTCTCTTGTTAAAGCCGATTATGGTGGAATGGCCGGATGGATTGGAATGGGTGGAAGTAATACTCCAAATGTTTCTTCGGTAAGCAAAACGAATTCTGGAAGTTTCTATTACGCAAATCCAAATAAGTCTACGTTTAATAACATGTATTGTTCTTGTTATGCAACTGGACGTTGGAAATAATAAGGAGAATGGATGTACCAGTTAACATATGATTCGAAAATTTTGTTTGATCCTTATATGCAATCTACGGCAATTACAGATGCTAAGTATACTGGTAAATCTAATTCTGTTTCATATTTGGATTTCTCGATTGCTCCAAATCATCCATTGTATAATACCATTGAAAAAGATAAAGGACTAGTCGAATTTTATTCGGATAATGTTCTTAAATTTCGTGGAAAAATAAACGAAATTGAAATTGATGACTATGGATATAAAATTGTAGCTTGCAATTCAGTACTTCAATATTTGAATCATACTCGCGTTCGTAGTTACTCAACTGTTCCTGGGGATGCTGATCTTACTGCTCCAACATCCGTAGAAGGATATTTTCAGTGGCTCATCGATCAGCACAACCTTCATGTAAAAAATCCCTCAGAACGTTTTGAAGTTGGTGTAAATCAAGGCGCTGTATTGGATAAGAATGATTATATTCTTAGATCCAATGATGGTTATCCGACAACTCTTGACGAAATTAATGACAAAATATTAGATAGTCTTGGTGGATATCTGTTTGTAGAATATAAAGATGATCGAAACATTCTAAATCTGTATGCAGATGTACATTCCACCAATAGTCAGATCATTGATTTCGGATCGAATATACTTTCCATTTCATGTAAGGAAAACGACGATGATCTATATACCGTTGTGATTCCTAGGGGTGGAACTCCTGAAAAGAAAGATGGAGATACCAAGGATCCGAAGCCGATTAATATCAAGGGTCTTCCGGATAACACTTTCGATACTGATTCCGATATTGTAAAATCTGACGATTGTGTATATTCGTTATCGGCGACAAAACGTTATGGCTATCGGGAATATTATTATAACAATAATGATATTCTGGAACCTTCGAATCTTTTGAAGGCTGCTGTTCTTCAGCTCAAACTTCAAATGTCTCCGAAAGTCACGATAGAAACAAAAGCCATTGATCTATCGATTGCGTATCCCGAATATGAACAACTGAATATCGGTGATGCGTGTCGAGTTCGTTCCGCCCGACATAATTTGGATGATTATTTTATGTTGTCTGAGATGGAATTAGATTTGAATGATCCATCCCAAACGACATATACATTTGGCGATGAATATGTAAGCCTTGTTGGACGTCAATCCAATTACTTGAAGCAAATCAACAGCAGCATTGATCGAAATTATGAAGACGTCAATACTGCTATGAGTTATGGCAAAGCAGCTACCAAGCTTGCCGATGCCGCTAACAAGACTGCGGATGCAGCTAACAATACTGCTGTAAAGGCGAACGATAAAGCTCAAAAAGCAACTGAAGATGCGTTCAATGCCAACACAACGGCAAACAAAGCTCAAAACACAGCGAATAGTGCAAAGGACACAGCAGATAAAGCTCAAACTACAGCAACCGAAGCCAAAACAACCGCCAATTCAGCGAATAAGGCAGCTGAGGAACTGAAGAAAAAGACAGCGGAGATCGACAAGCAGGTCGAAGCCGCACAGACGTCTGCCAACAAAGCTCAGTCCGCAGCAGATGCAGCCCAGAAGGCGGCCGACAAAGCCAATGCATCCACCGTCGATCTGGATAAATCCATCAAGGCCGTCGATGCAAAGGCCATCGCAGCGAAACAGGCCGCAGCCGAAGCTCAGTCCAAGGCCGAGAACGTTGCATCGGATCTCGATTCCGCGAATGCCGTCATCGAACAGCACACCACTGAGCTCGGTGAACTTACGACGAAAGTCAGCAATGCGGTAAAGAAATCCGACAGTGCCTTGAGTGTCTCAACAGAGGCTAAGCAGACCGCCACAGAGGCATCGACTACCGCCACATCCGCATATACTGATGCGCAGACAGCTCTTACTCAGAGCACAACTGCGACCCAGACAGCGACTGCCGCAAAGACCACCGCCGAATCGGCAAGTAAGACCGCAAGCGATTCACTAAAGCAGTCTTCCGCAGCTGTGCAGACTGCCAATCAGATAAGTACGACTCTGAGTACCGAGTATCAGACCAAGGCCGATGCCGACAAGCTCTATGCGACCCAATCGAGTCTTAAACAGACTTCGGATTCCATCACAGCTTCGGTCTCAAAGACATATGCCACAAAGGACGCATTGTCCGCTCTCCAGAACGTTGCAGATAATGCCATCGAATCATGGAGAGGAACCGGTGTCCCGACACTGACAAACAAACCGGCTTCGGACTGGACCACAAACGCCGATAAGAAGAAGCACTCCGGAGATCTTTATTACGACAAATCCACCGGCAAGGCATATCGTTTCGGTTCTGATGATGGCGTGACATATACCTGGGAGCTGAATCAGGATACTGACGTCACCAAAGCATTGGAGGATGCAGCCAATGCACAGACTTCTGCGAATAATGCCCAGGCATCCGCAACTGCTGCGAACACTGCTGCCGGTAAGGCCCAATCGACGGCTAATACCGCAGTCAGCAATGCCGCCACAGCGAAGAATGCAGCCGATGCCGCACAATCCAGTGCGAACAAGGCTCAGGGTGATGTCGATAAACTGAAGATCGATATTCCCGAGACATATGCGACCAAGAGCTCTCTGTCTCAGACCGCGGAATCCATTACTGCGAATGTCGAGTCGGTCAAGACAACCGCAAACAGTGCCGTGACTGCTGCATCCAAGGCACAGCAGACCGCCGATGGCATTTCCGTAAATCTGACAAAGAACTATCAGACAAAATCCCAGGCGGATACGTTATATGCGACCAAGGCGAGTCTTAAGGCGACTTCCGATAGCATTTCCGCTGAAGTGACCAAGGCACAGGGAACCGCCGATGGTGCCGTCACCGCCGCGTCGAAGGCGCAGCAGACCGCCGATGCCGTAACTCTGAATCTGTCGAAGAATTACCAGACCAAGGCGCAGAACGATGCTCTGTATGCAACCAACAGTTCTGTTACCCAGACAGCTAATTCGGTAGCACTTGGTGTCGTTCAGAATTACAAGGGTGCGGACGGTTCCGGTCTGGCTACGAAATCCGATATCACAGTCGCAAAGGACAGTATCACAACGACTGTGTCAAAGACTTATCAGACTAAAGCCGATATGAAGAACTATGCGACCCAGTCCCAACTGACACAGACGAATGATAAAGTCACGATCGCATTCCAGAATTCGCAATCGGTAGGCGGACAGAACCTTCTCCTCAAAACAAGCGTTCCGACCATCGTAACCGGTAGTGAAGGGGCGAATCAGACTGTTGGAAATTATGTGTTGGCGGCTGGAAGCCTTGAGAATCTTCCAGTAGGTATGTATCATATACAGTTCAAAATAAAGTCTGATACAGCTGGAGGAACTGCATATCCGCAATGGAATGCAACCCCATGGAATATATCAAATACTAAAATGAATATTGAAACCGAAGAACAGACATATTCGGCAGATTATTATGTTTCGAATAATAATTATCCGAATGCAACAAAGATTCGGGTTCGATTGGATAATGCCAAGGGTAATGTAACCATTCGTGAGATGAAGTTTGAACGTGGAAATAGTATTACTCCATGGACCGCTGCTCCTGAAGATACTATGAACGATCTCACCAATGCTGTTCAGAATCAGGCTGTCGATATCGCTGGTAAGGTTTCGAATGACGACTATACCGGATATGTCAATGCAACGAATAAAAATCTGAAAGATATACAGAGCTCTCAACAGCATCTTAGCGATTCCATATCCAATGAAATCACATTGAGGGAATCGTATATCCAGTTCGGACAAGACGCATCGAATCCATATATGGATATGGGAAATTCGTCCAGTCCGAATAAGATGCGTTTGACAAATACGAAATTGTCATTCACTTCGAACAATATCGAAGTTGCATCCGTTTCCAATGATAAAATGCGCATATCAAATGCCGAGGTCCTGCAATCCTTCCGTATTGGAAATTTCGTATGGCAGCCACGATCGGATGGTCATATGGCATTGAAGTATTCTCCGGAGGTGTAACATGGCTGAAGTATGGGGTAATGTCAATCACAATTGGCAAGTTCATACCGGCGCATTTATTACTGAAGAAAATGATGAGGCAGTCAACGTAAATGTAGTCACCAATATCAAGTCTGTAAATGGCTGGAGCTACAGTGGTATTAAAGGCGGTGCAGGTGCTTATGTCGATGGTGGTGGTACGGAACAGTCTTGGAGTGGTAATGTTCCGACAAATGGCGAAGTCACAATCGTACAATATCGAAAAGAATATATCAGGAAATCCCACGAAGCAAGATCGATCGGTTATTCTGGATATGTCAACATTGTAGGATTCGCAGGCGGTTCGTCGACATGTAGCGGATCGTTTACGATTAATGCGAAAACTCATCATACGATTTCGTTCAATGCAAATGGTGGAAGCGGCCAACCGGGAAACATAACGAAATGGTATGGTGAACAAATAACTATACCATCTACGATTCCAAAACGAACCAATTACGAGTTTCTCGGATGGTCCGCAACTCAGAATGGATCCGTCGCATATAGACCTGGCGGATCCTACTGGATTCCGGATGCGGATGCCACATATTATGCGGTGTGGAAACTGTCAACTAAGCCACCGACAATCAGTGTTTTTGATGCATACCGATGCAATTCCGATGGCACGTATCAGTCAGATGGAAGTTATGTCAAGGTCACTTCAACATGGTCACTTGATACTTCGGTCGATTCTACGAACGCATTGAAATCGTTGGTATATTCCTATAAGGATTCCACCGGTTGGCATGAATATGATTCAGCTGCGAATTCCGGAACAGAAGGAATGACAACTGAAATATATGGCGGTTATGATGTTTCGAAATCATATGGTATTAGTGTCAAAGTAACTGATAAATATTCAACAGCCAGCATGGAATCAAGTATTGGACCAGCTTCATTCATACTTGATTTATCAGCGGATGGAAAGGGCATAGGAATTGGTCAAGCTGCTCCTTCAAATGGAATTGCCATTTATGGAAATCCTTTGAATTTAAGAGGAACAATTAAATGCAATGACCGTGGATGTTTTAAGGAAACGGTAGCATTGGGACAGGATAACGTTGACATTATATACAGTCCATTTCTTGTTACTGTGGTATTCCATGCTCGAATGAAGAATCCGCAATCATGGCATAGCGATAATGCTTTCAATGCGATCCGTGAAGGTTATAGACCATTGGTTGATGTTTATGCATCGTTATCTACTGATAACGGTTCGGCATCTACATCTGTAATTGGTGGTGTTCATGCGGATGGACATATTTCACTCCAAAACCGTGGTGGATCATTTTCATCTGATGTTCATTATGGGTCAATAACATATCCGGTTCAAGTCTAAAGGAATATTTATGTTAACTGGCATTATTACGCAAGATAATACGGTTATCCTCTCAGATGATGGTTATCCTATTATCGAGTCGGACAAACCTTCTGTACCAGAATACTGTAAGGCTGTATCTCGATATACCGAAACCGATGGAAAAATCATTCAATCATGGGAGGTCACACCTCAATTATCTAAAGAAGAAGCAATCGATAAATTCATCGCATCCCAGGTGAGCAAACTCGATGATAACACTGCTCTTCAGTATTCAGTTCTATATCCTGAATGGAGTTCTGATTCCATTGAGTATAAAGTGAATGATCGAGTTACATATGAATCAGTATTGTATAAATGCTTGATTTCGCATACCTCGAGACCGGATTATAATCCGATTGATTCTCCAAATATTTGGACAAAAATCGTAAAGGAATAAAGGAGTAACAGATGTCCGAATTAACGGAACTCGCATCAGCCTCCGAGATATTATATAGAAAGGATTCCTTGTGATCGATCATACCATCACAGTACGGAACCGTCGCATCGAGGTCGACACCCCACGATTGATCCAGGGATGCGCCGGTTCCGACTCCATCATTCTCGATCTCGATGACGAATGGACCGATCTCGATGAGATCCTCGTCTCCATCGGCTCCGGCGACTCACGTCAGGTAGCCATCTGGGACGGGGAACCCATGGTCTTCGAACGCATCGATTTTCCGATCGGCTACCTCCCGGTCTCGGTCACCGGCCGAACCAAGGACGGCAGTCGATCCATCACCACGGCACGTGCGCCCAATGCGTTATTCGTGGTCCGTAACGGAAGGAGTGGACAATGAGCTCGTTTGTCAAGGCGTCGGGCGTCATCACGCCCAATAGCGCCGACCCGGGCGAGGAATTCCCGTTCCTGCACACCATCACCGTCGTCGACCGTGTGGTGAGCGTGGACAAGCCGGAACTCGTGCAGAACAACATTAAGACCGAGACCGTCACGCTGAACTTGGACTCCGAATGGGAGGGGCTCTCGACGGTCATCAACATCGGCAACGAGAAGCCGGTTTCGGTCATCTGGTCGGGCGAACCGGTCGTGATCCCGGCCGAACTTATGGCGACCGTCGGATCGCTCGATGTGTCGGTCGTGGGCTATGGTGACGACGGAGGCATCCGAGCCGTCACCAAGAAGGCGACGAGCATCTTCAACGTCGTGGCTTCGGGTTTCGTGGAGGGCGACGAAGCGGTGCCCGACCCGACCACGATTCTCGGCCAGTTGACCGAAGCGGCGGACAGGGCGAATCGTATGGAGGATCTCAAGTCCAAGATTGCCGATCAGGCCCAGGAGATCAATCAGCTGAATCTGTCCGCTTCCCAGTGCCAGCAGAACGCATATCTGATCTCCCAGCTGCGTCCGAACCCGGTTCCGAGATCGGAAGAGCGTCGTGTAGGGAAAGAGTGTAGATCTCGGTGGTC
>ERZ1024431.84-NODE-84-length-10837-cov-11.985253_pt1 | contig 10837 bp, 4 predicted proteins | sample MGYA00520782_ERZ1024431 | MGnify/ENA primary metagenome ERZ1024431 (study PRJEB33242, sample SAMEA3444288) | Homo sapiens | biome: Host associated; feature: Gastrointestinal tract; material: Stool | place: Uganda | collected 2011-01-01 ...
GGCATAACCGCCAAAACAAAATTGACATTTCGGAATATATTATTATGGGAAGTGATTATATGCCCGTACCGTTTGATTCACGAAAAATTTACTATCGTTCGCCGTTTGGTGCGGTTGAACAGGGTACCGAGATTCATTTCAGAATTCTTTTGCCTAAGGCGGAGCATACACAAAAAGCACACTTGTGTGTAAAGTACGATTATGACTGCAATTGGGATTTTACCGAGCTTATCTGGTGCGGTAAATTTGACGAGGATACCGAAATTTGGGAGTGCGATTTTACCCCGAAACAAATCGGACTTTATTGGTATAACTTTAAGCTTACTACCATTGATAAAACAAGGTATGTTGTTCCGTCCGATCCGTATAAGGTCAGCACCATTGAAGACTATATGGGCAGAAGCTGGCAGATTACCTGCTACAAAAAAGGCTTTAAAACTCCCGGCTGGCTTGTCGGCGGAATTATGTATCAGATTTTTCCCGACCGTTTTTATTTCAGCGGTGAAGAAAAGAATATAGAGCGTACCGACTGCAAGCGCAACAAGGATTGGTATGCTCTCCCCGAATGGAAGCCCGATGAAAACGGAATGATTAAGAACAATGATTTCTTTATGGGCGACCTCAAGGGAATTACGATGAAGCTTGATTACCTTGAAAGCCTCGGTGTAAGCTGTATTTACCTTAATCCTATCAGCGAGGCATACTCAAACCACCGCTATGATACGGGCGACTACTCAAAGGTTGATCCGATTCTCGGAACGGAAGAAGATTTTAAGCACCTCTGCGCAGAGGCTAAAAAGAGGGGAATACACATCATAAATGACGGTGTGTTCTCTCATACGGGAAGTGACAGCGTTTACTTCAACCGTTCGGGCAGATACGGCAAGGGCGGTGCGTATAATGACAAAAACTCACCGTATTTCAGTTGGTACAAATTCAACGAATGGCCAAACAATTACCAAAGCTGGTGGGGCTTTGATACTCTGCCCGAGGTTATTGAGGAAACACCGTCATTCAACGAATATATCAACGGCAAAGACGGCATTGTCAGAAAATGGATGAAATGCGGCAACTCGGGTTGGCGACTTGATGTTGCAGATGAACTTCCCGATGTGTTCATTGAAAATCTGCGCAAAGCAGTTAAGGACGAAAATCCAAACGCCTTTCTTGTAGGTGAAGTGTGGGAGGACGCAAGCAACAAGGAAAGCTACGGTGCAAGAAGAAAGTTCTTGCTCGGCGAACAGTTTGACTCCGTTATGAACTATGTGTTCAGGGATGCAATTCTCAACTTCTGCAAAGGTCAGCACGGCAAATACACAATGGATCTGATTATGAGCGTAATCGAAAATTATCCCCGTCCTGTTCTCAGAGTGCTGATGAATTCACTTTCGACTCACGATACCGAAAGAGCAATCACAGTTATGGCAGGCGAACCGCTTGACGGCAAGGACAGAGAATGGCAGGCTGACACTAAGCTTGATGACGAGCATAAAAAACTCGGTGTAAAACTGCTCAAGGTTGCAAGCGCAATGCAGTTTACTCTCCCCGGATTTCCGTGTATTTATTACGGTGACGAGGCAGGAATGGAGGGATATCGTGATCCGTTCAACCGTTGCTGTTATCCGTGGGGCAAAGAAAATAAGGAACTCATTGAATGGCACAAAAAGCTTGCCGATGTTAGAAAAAGCTGTTCGGCATTGTGGGACGGCGATTTTATAAATGTTCTTTCGGAGGAAAGAAGAATTTCGTACATCCGCCACGACAAAGATTCCGCTATTTTCTGCACATTCAATCTCTATGATTATGAAGTCGAGGCAAAAATGCCGCCCGGATATGCTGACGGCAAACCTGTTTTCGGTTCAAAGCTTGAGAACGGTATACTCACAATTCCGCCTATGTCCGCAGAATTTGTAGTTCTTGAACTCGGTAAATGATGTATATAGTATAAAACAGAATAAAATATAATTACAAGCGACAGAAATTAATCTGTCGCTTGTTTTGTTGCGGTATTTATATGTTTTTTATATTTGATTTGCCGACTTACTCATCTTCCGTTATCGGCGGAATAAAGCATTCTATTGCACTGCGAAGCTTGGGATGACGAATGACAAAATGGATTGCAGGCGTTTTTCCTTTGGACACCATCACCCATTGTCCCTCGTGAATTATAATTTTCAGATTATGAAATGCGTGCGCCGTACTGCACTTTAATGTGTAATTCGGGTTCTGCTCTGCAAAGGCCATTGATTCTTTCAAATGGGCAGTATATTCCTCTTCGTTATACGGAATATCCTCTTCACAAAATACACCTGAAAGCTCCAGCATGGGAGGACTTTTCGTAAAATTTTCCTGTACAAAATCAGGTATCTCATCTTCAATTCTTTCATTTTCAAGAATTATTTTTATTCGCTGTCTTTGTGTTTTTGCGTACTCTTTTATCTTTTCTTTTAGCTCTGCATTAATATTGTTCCGTGTAAGAATACGGTCAAGAAGCTTACTGCTTATTGTATACAACGGCAAAGAGGACAGAATACTGCGGCGTTTGCCTGCTGTTTTTGTATCGGCAAGAAGAAAGGCATTTAACTCATTTTTTCGTTCACTGCGGTAAATTTCCATCAAGGGATAGGCATTTTTCAGCATTTCCTCGGCTCTTTTTCTGTAATAATCCACCTCACGCTTTACCTTTGTCAGATAGTATTTGCCGTCGGAATGGTATCCGGCAACAGCTTCGCCCGAAAGTGCGGCAATTCCCGACACCTTCAAAAAATGCAGAAAGACATCATTCGGAGCATTCTTGAAATAGTAGGGAGAAATCTGCCCTGTCATATACATCGGTATCCAGCTTTCAAGACCAAGCATCATCTCATCAAAAGAACGGTCAAGATTATGTATTTGATGAAGATGCAGTCCTTTTTTTAGCATCATCGCCATACCGAACATCCATTTTTTTGGGAACTCCGGATCCTTTGCCATTTCTTTCATCGGCATATCGCTGTACATTATCACAGGGGCTGATGATTTTGAAAGCACGGTTGATTTCAAAAAATCAAGCTCACTCTCCATCATTTCTTTTATACCGAAATATGTCTTGGAGGACGGAATCTGAAACGGTACGGACGGAACTTTCAGCTCATCAAACTTAATAACCCTGATATATTCGTTCAGATCGAAGTCATCCAGCTTGCTTAAAAATTTTGAAACGCTGTTGCCTTCGGCTTTTTGCACGGGCTGTTTCAAAAGCCAGCTTTTTATTTTTGCGTATCGAACCGACAAATCATAAATTTCATCAATATCACAGCCAATCAATTCTGCAACGGCGGCAATTTCGGACGGCATCTGCATTGTTCTTGTTACAAACGAAGCAACTGCAGAGGCAAAACGCTCGGCATCTCCGGGCTTTCTTGAGCCGTTACGAATGCGAAAAACGGCAGACGCATCATAATTTGTGTACTGACACAACTGTGTAAGATTGACATTGAGTGCAGAGAGAAGTGTGTTGAAATTTTTCCGCAGTAATTCCTTGTCTGTGGATACAAAATCATCGCAGCTTACAAATGCTTTTTTCACAGCGTCAGCGGTGATTTGCAGCTTTCCTTTTTGTGCGGAAATCTGTGCCAGCGCACAGCATAAATCCTCAAAAGGCTTTGTTCCAAGCTCGGGTACTCGTTCGCCGTTTCTGTATCGGCTGAGAGATGCCGCAGAAATGCCGGATAAATTACAGATATCTTTTCCCGTACAAGACAACTGCTCAATATAATCGTTTAATTTTTCAGAAAATTTCATAGATATCACTCCAATCGAGTTTGTTTTTAACAATGTTATAAGAGTATATTACAGAATAATTCCAAAATAGTCAATTGACTTTTTTGGAATTATGGTAAAATTGTGCGTAAAATATGCTAAAATAATGGTGAAATCTTTGACAGGTATACGGGGTTGTGTTCATCACAGCCAACCTGCCAATATGGCGGTAACGGACGGTAATGATACCAAACGGATACAGCCAAAAACATTTTATGCGGCATTAGCCGTTGAAAGGAGAAGATGAATATGAAAAAAACAAAACCAAAAAAACTGTTGACTGTTCTGCTGGCTCTGTGCATGGTGCTGTCGATTGTGCCGATTACGGCATTTGCGGTCGAGATCGATTTCCTTCCGCAGGGAGTAACATACCTTAATGACTACAAGCACACACATCACACACAAGTCAATGTAACAGCCAATGTCTCCGTCAAGGATTCCGATGGTACGGTGGTCGAAACCACACAAGTAAGTAAAAGTACCGAGGAGTTTCTCAAAGGAGGCGTAGGCATGTTGCAGAGCAATATTGCAAGGCTTCAGACCGAGATCGAAACACCGTATCAGGCCAGTGGAACTGTTACGCGCGGAGACAGGGGCGCGCAGACAATCTTTGACCATTTTGAGACTGCGTCTTTTTATACTTTCACGCCCGCGTCCGGTGACCCAGTTAAGTTTAGCACGGATTTAGACGCAGCAAAACAGTATTTCAGTGAGCATCCGGATGCGACCGGTACTTTCACTAAACTTCTGGATGTGCACGAATATCAGAAATATAATTACACCTATGACCTGACCGTGCAGGAAAACAGCCAGCCGGCAAGCACCATCACCTCTGCCGTTGTCAAGAATGTGAAATTCAACTATCAGCCGGGTGACGCTCCGCAGGCAACCGCCGAGGTATATAATGACGATGCCGATAAATATGAAATTGACTATGAATGTTGGCAACAGTTTGAAAACAACGAACCGGTTGCCGCATGGTACTCCGATAACGGCTCGCATGGCTCTCTGCCGACCATCACAGAATTTGAAAGCGGAAAAAAATATGTGTATTTTCTTATGCTGAAGCCGAAGGATGGATATTCCTTCAACAGCGAAACCGCCGTTACAGTGAATGGGGAAAGCGTAAAATCGAGTCTGAGTGGGGAATACCTGTATGTCCCTGCTGTTAAAACGATTACACCGACAAAACAGAATACCGTCATTACCTCCGCCGCCGTGGAAAATGTGAAGTTGGACTATAAGGACGGCGAAGCCCCACGCACCACAGCCACGGCAGCAGTTGCAGACCGAGATAAATACGATATTCTCTATGAATGTTGGGGTAAGCTGGAAAAAACCGATGAGTACACAACCAAACCCGTGGCATACTGGTATTCAGACGAGGACTATTGTCCCTCAGGTTATGCAGATCTTACCTCCTTTGATAAGGATGGCAAGTATGAATATTCCGTACGATTGGAAGCCAAAGACGGCTACATCTTTAGTGACAGCATTTCAGCCGATGATATTACCCTCAACGGCAAAAGTCTGCCCGAAGGCTCATTTGTTATGACGCTGGATGACAACAGAACCTGTGTTGTGACCTACGGTATGAATATGCGCACCGATCAGGCTGTAGAGAAAATTGACTTTAATGCTCGTATCAACTTTATTGCCGGCGACAAACCGAGCTTTATGACCAGCGCCGTGGATCCGTTTATTGATCTCGACCATGAGCGTTGGGACGCCAATGACGGCAGTGGCTATGGCATTACCTCCAGCGACTACTGGAACGAGCGTTACAACGGCAAGCTCATTACGGAATTTGAAGCCGGAAAGAGTTACACCTATGGCGTATATTTCAAGATTTCCGACTTGGGCATGGAAGAGGGCTACCGCTTTGATAAGAACACAAAGCTCTATATCAACGGTGAAGAAATCACCCTGACACCTGATCAGATCAGTGTAGACGATAACGGCGAAACCATTTGGTTCATGAATGTATTGACCATGACGCCGACCACCGTGAAAGTTATTGATGTGGTGGAGATCAATGACGCCACTGTCAGCTTCAAGGACGGCGATAAACCCGTATTCACCGGCGATGTGCCCGATGATGTATACTACGTACTGCGAGCTGCGTGGTGGGAGCTGGACAGCAAAACCGGTGCGATTTCCGCAGATTTCTTCAGTGGCGCTTATGAAAACAAAATCACCGCTTTTGAAGCCGGGAAGACCTATCATTACGGTGTATATGTGGTGGCTGTGGGCTATGTTGAAAGTGAAAATACCACTTATGTATTCGGACCCAACACCAAGCTGAAGATCAACGGCGAATTTGTGAATTATAAGCGTTATGAAGGCGATGAGAGCGACGGCTCCGACGGTACTATGTGGGTTCTCACTGATCTGACAATGACTCCTGCCGCAGACGGACATACACACAAGTACGGTACGGAATGGAAGTATGATAAAACAAATCATTGGCACGAATGTGAGTGCGGCAACAAGGCTGATATAACAGCTCACAACTTTAAATGGATTGTTGACAGGAAAGCCACTACTACCGAAAAAGGCTCAAAGCATGAAGAATGCACCGTCTGCGGTTACAAAAAAGCTGCCGTTGATATTCCGAAAATTGATTCTCACAACCACAACTACGGTACGGAATGGAAGTATGATGAAACGAATCATTGGCACGAATGTGAAGACGGCGAAAAGGCTGATTTAACGGCTCACACCTTTAAGCAGATTATTGACAAGGAAGCCACTACTGCCGAAAAAGGCTCAAAGCATGAGGAATGCACTGTCTGCGGTTACAAAAAGACTGCCGTTGACATTCCTGTGACAGATTTTGGAAACAGCTCAGACGACCAACCGAATAAGCCTATAAATACTGCATCTTACGAAAACAGTTCTGCTGACCAAACAAACAAACCGATAAATACAGCCTCACCGAAAACAGGCAATACCGATTATATGATTTTATGGATTGTCCTGCTGGTTATCGGCGGCGGTGCATTCATTACCGCAACGGCTGTTGACAGAAAGAAAAAGTAAAACAAATAACAGAAGAGATTAAACTATAAGGCGGCTATCAAAAACGATAGTCGCCTTGTCTTTTTGCAAAATTCATTTTTAATTTGCGTTTGTTGTTACCTGAGTTGCGTTTGCCACATAGCTTTCATACTCGTCAATGCCCCAGTTTTCTTTTACTTCATCAGAGATAGGAAAGGTGCGAAACAGCATTGTACTGCGTTCACTGTCTGCCTTATCCTCATTGGTGCTGAGAGCATAGACATTGCCGTTGTACCACAGCTCATTTGTATTTTCAAAGGTTGTAAGATAGAAAATATCCTGAATTGTATCAACCTTATTAATGCCCATTCCGCTTACTGCGGCAGCCATTACGGCACTTTTCATCAGGATTGTATCGCTGTTATTTTTCTCGTTCTCAATCGAAACAAAGTTGCTCATTGTTGTTCCGAGACCGATATTCATAATATAATTTGTCTTTGTTTCAACAGAGGCTGTGAAGCTGATTTTATCGGCATCGTAGTAATAATACTGATACTCCGTTCCGTTTGCATCATTCTGAGGACTGCCGAGCATTTTCCAACCCTTTGGATTAATCATATCAAGATTACCCGCCTCTTTGAGCATTTCGTTGTAATTATTTGTAAATTCTTCAAGAGTAATTGCGTAGCACATTCCGTTTACATTTTCACTTTCTTTGCGAATGTTCGGATTTTCTGTTACCTTTGCCTCATCAAGAGTAGAAAATTTATCGGGCGCATCTACTACACCCGAAACATCGGCATTCTTCTTGTCAGAACAGCCGAAAAGTGAAAGCATGAGGATTGCCGCTACAATCAGAACTAAAGATTTTTTCATCAAATCACCAGATTTTCATATGTGTCAAAAACTCCACTTAAAAAAGTGGAGTTTTCTTATTTTTAACAATTATTCTTCCGTATTTTCTTCGGTTGAATCAGAAGTTTCACCCTCGTTATTTTCGGAAACTTCTTCTGCAACCGCTTCTGACGGTTCGCCGTTTTCTGCGTTATCTTCGCTCTCGGCTGATTCATCATCTTCACCGTCAATGTGGGGAACACGGGCGATTGTTACAACCCTGTCGTCACCGTTTACTTTCATTACGGTTACACCTTTTGAGGGACGGGCGCAAACACGGATTGATTCGGCGGCAATTCTGATAATAATGCCTTCTTCCGAGATGATAATAATATCATCGTCAAGGTTAACCACCTTGATAGCGGCAACATCGCCGTATTTTTCCGTGTGGTAGTTGGTAAGACCTTTACCGCCACGGCTCTGAACACGGTAATCATCGGGACTTGAAAGTCTGCCGTAGCCTGTTTCGGAAACTGTGAGAACAAGACCGCCCTCACGGACAACACTCATTCCGACTACGCAGTCGCCCTCTTTGAGAGCCATTGCCTTAACACCTCGAGCCTGTCTGCCCATTGCACGAATATCGGTTTCGTTAAAGCGAATAGCCATACCTTTCTTGGTAGCGATAATAACCTGACTATTGCCGTCGGTCATTCTTACCCATGCAAGTTCGTCTCCCTCGTTAAGTTCAAGAGCGATAAGACCGCCCTTTCTTGAGGTATTGTATGCATTGAGTTCAATACGCTTGATAATGCCCTGACGGGTGACCATAACAAGGTATTTTTCCTCGTCAAATTCAGGCACTCTTATCATTGAGGTTACCTTTTCGTCGGGTGAAATCGGAATCAAGTTTGCAATATTCACACCCTTTGACTGACGGCTTCCCTCGGGAACTTCATAGCATTTAAGGCGATAAACTCTGCCCTTGTCGGTAAAGAACAGAACATAATCGTGTGAATTGATAACGAACATTTCAGCCGCAATATCTTCTTCACGGCGTGACATACCCGATACACCACGACCTCCTCTGCGCTGAATTTTGTAGGTATCGGCAGAAAGACGCTTTACATATCCAAACTGTGTAAGTGTAAGAACGCACTCCTCCTGCGGAATAAGATCCTCAATATCAACCTCACCGCTGACAGCACAAATTTCTGTTCTTCTCGGATCGGCATATTTATTACGAATCTGCATAATTTCTTCTTTTACGATTTCAAGCTGTCTTGGCTCGCTTGCAAGAATTTCGAGATATTCTTCAATCTTTGCGTGGAGGGCTGCAATTTCATCCTCAATCTTAGTCTGCTCCATATTTGTGAGCTGTCCGAGACGCATCTGAACGATAGCCTGAGCCTGAACATCATCAAGACCGAAACGCTCCATAAGACCTGCTTTTGCGCTTGCAGTATCCTTGCTGTTTCTTATAATTTTGATTACCTCGTCAATGAAGTCAAGAGCAATCTTCAAGCCCTCAAGAATGTGGGCTCTGTCACGGGCTTTTTTTAGGTCAAAATCAGTACGGCGGCGAATAACCTCAGCCTGAAATTCAATATAGCATTGGAGCATTTCCTTGAGTGAAAGAATTTTAGGCTCGCCGTCAACGATAGAAAGCATAATTGCACCGAAGGTTGTCTGCAACTGTGTGTATGAGAACAGCTGGTTAAGAACAATCTGAGGTGAGGCATCTCTCTTGATGTCAATTTCAATGTGCATACCCTTACGGTCGGAATGATCCTCGATATTTGAAATACCCTCAATTCTCTTATCCTTTACGAGGTCGGCAATGTTTTCAATAAGTCTTGCTTTGTTGACCTTGTACGGAAGCTCCGTAACGATAATTTTATATCTGCCGTTTTTAGCTTCGATAATTTCAGTCTTGGCTCTTACGGTGATTTTTCCTCGACCTGTTGCATAGGCGGCACGAATACCGCTTCTGCCCATGATAATACCGCCTGTCGGGAAGTCGGGTCCGGGCATACATTCCATAATCTCTGCAAGCTCGGCATCGGGATTGTCAATGAGAGTGCAAACTGCATCAATTGTTTCACCGAGGTTATGCGGAGGAATTTCGGTTGCCATACCAACGGCAATACCGCTTGAACCGTTTACGAGAAGGTTTGGAAAACGGCTTGGAAGAACAGTCGGTTCTTTAAGACGGTCATCGTAGTTCGACATAAAGTCAACCGTGTTTTTCTCGATATCCGTGAGCATTTCAAGAGAAATTTTACTCATTCTTGCCTCTGTATAACGGTAAGCGGCAGGCGGATCACCGTCCACCGAACCGAAGTTACCGTGACCGTCAACAAGCATATATCTCATGGAAAAATCCTGTGCAAGACGAACCATTGCGTCATAAACCGAGGCGTCACCGTGAGGGTGATACGAACCAAGCACCTGACCTACCGTGTCGGCACACTTGTGGTACGGCTTTGACGGATCAAGACCGATTTGATTCATTGTATAGAGTATTCTTCTGTGAACAGGTTTCAAACCGTCTCTGACATCGGGCAACGCACGGGAAACAATAACGCTCATGGAGTAGTCCAAAAAGCTTTTTCTCATTTCATTTTGCAGATCGACATCAATAATTCTCGAATTCTTGTTCTGATTCTGTTCGTTATCCATATTCTTTCCTCGCTTTTCAAGCTCTTGTTACTGTCTGTTCAATAATTTATAATAATGTTATTTTGCGTTTTTTGGTGGTTTAGTGTGTGATTTTGTTTCAGTAGGGGCGTTCATTGGACGCCCGCCTTGATGAAACGATTTGTTTTACACATATTTTTTGATGTGATGAAAAGTGTGTATAAATTTTGTAGCGGCAAACCGTGTTCGCCATTCATTTTGCTTGAAAAAGCAAAATGAATAAACAACATTTTTTATTTAACATCATTACCGATTTAAACAAATCATTTGTATCGCCAAGTAAGTTTTTTGCAATTGTTTTGATTTTGTGCCTTTATTCAATTCGTGTTTACACACGAATTGATTGGCGATCACTGATCACCGCTACAGTATGGCAATACATTTGCGGCATTTATAAAATCACATTTTCGGCATATTTTGTACTGTTACTTACGGGCGGCCAATGACCTCCCGTCTGAAATATAGTCGCAATGCGTTGCACATAAATGTGCTGCCTTTTGCT
>ERZ1024431.85-NODE-85-length-10808-cov-7.862829_pt1 | contig 10808 bp, 10 predicted proteins | sample MGYA00520782_ERZ1024431 | MGnify/ENA primary metagenome ERZ1024431 (study PRJEB33242, sample SAMEA3444288) | Homo sapiens | biome: Host associated; feature: Gastrointestinal tract; material: Stool | place: Uganda | collected 2011-01-01 ...
ACGAGATAAGCTAGTGACTGGAGTTCAGACGTGTGCTCTTCCGATCTTATTCTTCAGATTAATCAGATTGACGAAGAAACAGAGGAGTATGTCAGCATTGACGATGAAGATACTCTTAACAAGGTATTTGAGCTTTTCAAAAAGAAATATGAAGGCGACATTAACTTTGAATAATTCGTTTCAAATTGAGCTTCCGAGGGGAGGCTCTTTTCTTTTGTGTGAATATAACATTCTCTGCGGGAAAAAATACCGTTGAGGTGTTGTGTATGACAGAAAAAACGGGACTTGAAAAAACCGTTGTGTTTAATTTGAAATCGGCAAATGAATCTGATGTCAATAATATCGTCAATGAAAAAGGTCATGAGAGCCGTTCATTTTATTACAAACTCGGCTTACTCTATTTTCTCAATATTGTTGACTGGATTTGTACAGAGGCGCTCATCGGCAGCGGACATTTTGTTGAGGCAAATCCCGTTATGCAGCCTGTGCTTTTTGTATCTGCCATAGCGTATTCCTTTCCGAATGCGTTTAACGCCTCATAAAATAAATTAAGTTTAGTATAACCCAAAACATCGGCAAAATCAACACTTTATTGATATTTTACATTTAAAAGGTAAAAGCCAAAAACAGCTGCGATTGCTCGCAGCTGTCCTTGGGTTTAGAAGTTTTGAAATTAACGTGAAAACCGTAGATATTTAAGTCAGTGTTTTCAGAATTAACCTACTTTGGCGTTACCTGTGTCGCCGAACATATTAAGTCTGAAAAGCTTGCTCTCGTCGTTCTTGTTTTCGCAAATAATACTTGCTTCTGCAATCCTGCCGCCTTCGATAAGTCTTGTAAGACCGACAAGCTGGCAAAGCTTGCTGCGGAGATTGAGTCTGTCGCCTTCGCTTGTAACGAGATATACATTGCCCTCGCAGGTATCGAGCACGGCGAGGAATTTGGTTACATCAACATTGTGTAAGCTAAGAATTGGTGTCATAAAATTTCCTCCATTCAATTCTTTAAAAATATAAAGTTTTGTTTTCGTGCGCCATTTACCATTTGGCAAAATCATGATCAATTTATCGACTATGTGATAATTCAATTTTACTCGAGTAAGGCTAATTGGAAATCAGCCGATAGTCAAGCGGACTATTTACTTGACAATTATTATTATAGTCAAACATTCGGAAAAGTCAACAATTTTAGCAATTAATTTTTGTTCACAAATGCATTTAGGTGTCAGTTATGCACAATAAATTGTTGTGCTTTTTGTACAATATGCTTTGTATTTGCTTTTATAGAAATATAGTTTTAACACAAGCATAACATTTGATTGTGTAAATTCAACAACTTATTTCTTTTTCAGCATTATATAACTGCTGTTTTTTACAAACTTAATTTAACAGGCATATTGAGATTTTGCTCATTTTAAGTTATAATCTATGTTATGAAGGTTGATATCAAAAAAGATGCAGGATTGCTCCGAATTAAATTTTCAATAAAAGCAATCATACAAATAAGAAAGGAATCATGAAATGCTTAACGATTTTTACAAACAGTTCAAAAGCGGAACAGACATACGAGGAGTTGCAAGCGAGGGTGTTGAGGGACAAAGTGTAAACCTTACCGACGATGTTGTTGCAGATATGGCAGACGGCTTTGTGCTTTGGCTTTCTAAGAAAGTTTCAAAAAAGCCGAGCGAGCTCAAAATCTCTGTCGGTCGTGACAGCCGTATTTCGGGACCGCATATAATGAAAATCACAACCGAGCGTTTTAAGCGTTGCGGTGCAGAAGTTCTCTGCTGTCAGCTTGCGTCAACTCCGTCAATGTTTATGACAACCGTTGACCTCGGATGTGACGGTGCTCTTCAGATTACCGCAAGTCACCACCCGTTCAACAGAAACGGTCTTAAATTTTTCACCCGTGAGGGCGGTCTTGAGGGCAGTGACATTGAGGAAATTCTTCTCTACGCACAAAACGGTGAACATCCCGAAGAAAGCAACGGCGGAAATATTACGGATGTTGACTATATGAGCGACTACGCAAAGGGACTTTGCGAGAAGATTAAAAAGGAAGTTAATGCAGAAGATTACGAGCATCCGCTCAAGGGCTTTAAGATTGTTGTTGACGCAGGCAACGGTGCAGGCGGATTTTATGCCGACAAGGTGCTTTCTGTTCTCGGAGCAGACACAACAGGCAGCCGTTACCTTGAACCTGACGGAATGTTCCCGAATCATGTGCCGAATCCCGAGGCTAAAGAGGCAATGGATTCAATCTGTGAGGCTGTCAGAGAATCTGGCGCAGACCTCGGCGTAATCTTTGATACGGATGTTGACCGTGGCGGTGCCGTTGACAGCAAAGGCAACGAAATCAACCGAAACAGACTTGTAGCTGTTGCGGCGGCAATTGCTCTTGAGGGCAATGACGGAGGTATGATTGTTACAGACTCAATCACATCAAGCGGTCTTAAACAATTTATTGAAAATGACCTTGGCGGAAAGCATTACCGCTATCGCAGAGGCTATAAGAATGTTATCGACAAGGCTCTTGAACTCAACGCACAGGGCATCAACTGTCCGCTTGCAATCGAAACATCGGGTCATGCCGCAATGCGTGAAAACTACTTTCTTGATGACGGTGCATATCTCTGCACAAAAATTATTATCAAGGCGGCTCAGATGAGAAAAGAGGGCAAGGAGCTTGACGAGCTTACCGCTTCACTCAAAGAACCGCTTGAAAGCACAGAAATCAGATACAAAATTCTTGAAAAAGATTTCAGAGCCTGCGGTGAAAAAATTATTGCCGACCTTACAAAGTATGCCGAAGAGCAGGACGGCTGGTGTGTTGCCGATGATAACCGTGAGGGCATCAGAGTTTCGTTTGACAGGGATAACGGTGACGGCTGGTTCTTGCTCAGACTTTCGGTACACGATCCGATTATGCCTCTCAATGTTGAAAGTGACAGCGAGGGCGGTGTAAAAATCATCTGCGACAAGCTTGGTGAATTTTTAAAGACTACAACAGGTCTTGACCTCTGATGCTGGAATATTTTGCGTTTTTATTGATTTTTATTGTCGCAACTACGGGTTGCAACCGAGAGTTGCGACAATGGAACCCGAAATGTATTGTTTTTTGGGGCAGGCAACCGATATAATTTTCTCACAAGGTAAAACCCTAAAGCAATATTTGAGGAGGAAATTTTATGAACATTGAAACTGCCAACAGACTTTTGCAGTACAGAAAAAAGATGAATCTAAGCCAGGAGGAGCTTGCCGCAAGAATAGGTGTAAGCCGTCAGGCTGTGTCAAAATGGGAGCGTGCAGAGGCATCGCCCGACACGGATAATCTTATTCTTCTTGCCGATATCTACGGTGTTTCGCTTGATGAATTGCTTAAAGGCGAAAAAGAAACCGAAAGCGAAACACAGTCGGAAGAACCCGAAAATAATGCCGAAAATAATCCCGACAGCGACACAACATACAAAAAATCAGACAAGGTTTCGTTCAAACACGGAATCCATGTTGACTCAAAGGGCGGTGATTCTGTTCACCTTAATTTCAGGGACGGAATCCATGTTAAAGATAAAGACGGTACAAAGGTTGATGTCGGCTGGAACGGAATCCATGTTGAGGAAAACGGCAAAACAAAAGTCTATACAGACGAAAACGGAAATGTTATGTATGACGAAAGCATTGAAGAGCATAAACATTCAAAGTCGCACCGCTTTTGGAAGCACTTTCCGTTTTGGCTGATTGCCGTTATCGGATTCCTCGTTTGGGGATTCAGCGGAGTGCTGCTCGGTTGGGTACTCAGCTGGGTATGCTTTCTGACAATTCCTCTCTATTACACACTTGTTGACGCAATCTACAAACGCAAGCCGAGTCATTTTGCTTATCCCCTGCTTGTCGTTATTGTGTATATGTTTTTCGGATTTCTCGACATCTGCGGCGGTTGGTCATTTGGTTGGATTGCATTTTTAACAATTCCGATTTATTATGAAATCTGCAAACTTTTCAAAAGCGAAAGAAAAAGTTCTGACGATTAAAACTGAATTAAAAACATACAAAAACACGGCAGTTTTTTATCAACTGCCGTGTTTTTATCATTACGGTATATTAAGGAATCATAACTGTGTCTGTTTTGTCGAGCTGTGAAGTTCTCATTGCGGGCTTGCAGAGTTCAATCTTCCTGCCGTCTTTGATAAAGAGCGGAACTTCATTGAGAGCAACCTCAATATAATGAGTACCCTTGCTCTTTTTTTCTGCCGTAATGCTTGTACCGCTGAGTTTTACAAAAGTCATGTTCTCGGGGAGATAAACATATCTTCCGCCTACATTCTGCTCATATACAGGGCAAATCATGCACTCGTCACCGAGCATAAGCTGTGTTTCACATTCACGGGCAATTTTATCATCGGGATAATCGAACGAGAGCGGTCTGAAAATCATATCATTTTCTTCGCTTGCCTTTTTGAATGTTCTGTAAAGGTACGGAATAAGTCTGTAACGAACCTCAACAATATCCTTGAAATCATCGCTGTTTTCAAAGCTGTAGCACTCCTGATTTCTTGTGCCGAGAGCGGCATGGTTACGCATAAGCGGAGTAAACACACCGAGTGCAAGGAAACGAAGAACAAGGTCACGGGTTGCGTTTTCGTTAAAGCCTCCGAGATCTGCACCGCAGTACAGAAAGCCGCACATATTTGCCGACGGGAGCATTTTGAGGTCAAGAAGAATGTGCGACCACCAAGAGTGGTTATCACCGAACCAGATACCGCTTGAACGGTGAGCACCTACATATGACGCACGGGAGAACATAAGAATTTTTTCTTTACCGAACTCCTCCGCAAAATATTCGCCGGCTGCCTTTGTCATATTAGCGCCGTAAATGTTGTGAACCTGATCATGGCAAACCTGTTTGCCGTCAACTGTATGGTAAATGCTTGAATAGTCCTCGGGGCTGTTTGAAAGACCTGCGAATGTGTCCTTGAGCTCAAAGAATTTTGAAAGGTCAAGGTTCTGCCCTTTGAGAGATGCCGCCTTATCAAGTGCTTTGTTAAGTCCCTTTACCGAATAGAAAATTGCAGGCTCGTTCATATCGTTCCAGAAACCGTCAATTCCCATATCTGTGAGAATTTTATATTTTGAGCCAAACCACTTTCTTACATCCGGACGGAGAAAATCGGGAAAGCCAACGATACCGGGCCATACACCGCCCTCAAAATCCGTGCCATCCTCGTTTTTGCAGAAGTATCCGTTCTTTCTGCCCTCTTCATAGATATCGTAGCCGTTCTCTTTTTTTACGCCTGCGTCAATAATCGGAATGAGGTGGATTCCTTCTTCCCTTTTCTTTGAAACATAGTCCTTAAAATTCGGAAATTTTTCATCATCAACAGTAAAGTCCTTGTAACGCTCCATATAGTCGATGTCGAGATATACACAGTCAAGCGGAATACCTGCCTTGTTGTAACCGTCAACAACAGCGTCAACAGCTTCGGCATTGTGATAGCTCCAACGGCTCTGCTGATAACCGAATGCCCAAAACGGCGGAACATAGCTTGTGCCGATTGATTTTCTGAACTCTTTTACGATTTCAAGCGGCTTTGTGCCGTCAATGTAATATATATCAAAATCCGTGCCGTCAATTGTGATAACGGTTTTGTTTGTGGTTGTGTAGCCGATGTCCCAACGGATTTTTGACGGGAAGTCGATAAAAATACCAAAAGTTTTTGAACCGCTGAGCATAAGGAAATTGTGAGCGGCATAGAGGGATGACTTTGTTTCGGTGTGGAACGGGTCATCACTGCAAAAGCTGTTATACACCCAACCACGCTTGTTGATTCCTCTCGGAGCTTCGCCGAGACCGTAGACGATGTCGCTGTCTGCCATATCAAATTCAAAGACAAAATTTCCGTTTTCAAACTTGCCGCCGAGCGGAAATTCCGCAATAGGCAGAGCGTTAAATTTTTCAACAACAGCCTGCGTATCAATCGGGTTGCCCGATGTAAACTTTTTAATCATTAAAGCACTTCCTTCTTTATTAAAATTTTCCGATTTTTTCAAAGCGTTCTGCAAAATCTTGCCGACACGCACTTACAATTTTAGTATAACATTAATTTTGATTATTGCAATGGTAAAATTTATTTTTGTATTATTTTATTTTTGCACATTAAAAAAGCACCTTTACGAGCCTGTAAAGGTGCAAATTTTATTCTTTTACGCTTTATCAGTCAAATATATCATTCTTGCTTTCAGCCTTTCCGTCTTGGTAAATCTTGAGGTTTCCCGTATCATCACACACACCGAGAAAAACATCTTTGAGCCGTTTGCGGTTGTTGTCAAGCTGTTTTTTGAGCCATTCAAGATTAAAGCCCGATTCGGCAAGATTTTTCTCGAGAATTTTTCCGTCCGTAATAACCACGGACTCGGGTCTGGTTTGGTGAACAATGATTTTTAAATCATCCGGAGTTGCAGGGCGCCTTTTGTCCTTTGGCAGAACCGACAAATCGCCGTTCTGTTCAAGAAAAACCGTTTCGACATCATCAAGACTGAAATATCCCTTTTCACGCATTCGTGTAAGAAATTCGTTTATATCAATTTTTGCAACCGAAAAATTCTTTTTGTACAACTTTCCTCTGTCGAAAATCACAATAGACTTGCCTGTTAAAAATCTTCGTAACATTGTTGATTTTTGCGAAAGCCACGAACAAAGCATAACAATTATTACATAAACAATGAGTGCTGCAAAACACGCCCAAAAGTCTGACATTTCGGCTGTTGCCATCTCCGCTGCGATTGAACCGATTGTGATTCCGTTGATGTAGTCAAAAAGATTAAGGCTTGACATCTGCTTGTTGCCGATGAACTTTGACAGCAGGAACAATACTGCAATTGAAACGGGCGCCGTTATTAATGCACGCAAAAAGTCCATAATATCCCTCCGATAGGGTTATTATGGACTTTAAATTATTTTTTATTCCGCAAAATTACCAAGGCTTAACTGTGCCTGTGATTTCCGAAACGCTCTTGATTCCGTTTTTGTCGAGCCATTCGTTCATTCCGTCGGCAATCTTAATCGGCGCATACGGATCCGTAAAAAGGACAGTACCGATTTGAAGTGCGGTTGCGCCTGCCATCATCATCTCGATTGCATCCTGCCAGCTTGAGATACCACCCATACCGATAATCGGAATTTTAACTGCGTTTGCAACCTGCCAAACCATTCTTACTGCAACAGGGAAAATTGCAGGGCCGCTCATTCCGCCTGTGTTGTTGCGGATAATCGGTCTGCGTGAGTTGATGTCGATACGCATACCCGTGAGCGTGTTAATCATTGAAATTGCGTCTGCACCGTTTGCCTCTGCCGACTGTGCGATTGATGCAATGTCGGTAACATTTGGGCTGAGCTTTACGATAAGCGGTTTTTTGCAATACTTTTTGACAGCCGCAGTAATTGCACCTACGGATTCACAGCTTGTGCCGAACTGCACTCCGCCGCTCTTGACATTAGGGCATGAGATGTTGAGTTCAATCATATCAACATCGGTTTCGCTGAGTTTTTCAGCCATTGCACAATAATCTTCGGGAGTGTTGCCGGCAATGTTTGCAATGATAACCGTATTCTGCTTTTTGAGCCACGGCAAATCCTCATTGATAAAGACATCAACACCGGGGTTTTGAAGTCCTACTGCATTCAAAATACCGGAAGGAGTTTCGGCTACTCTCGGAACAGGGTTGCCGTCACGGCGGGTAAGTGTGATACCCTTGCATGAAATACCGCCGAGCTTTTCAAGGGGATAAAGCTCTGAATATTCCATACCGAAACCGAATGTTCCCGATGCGGCAATGAGAGGATTTTTAAATTCCACTCCGCAAACTTTTACAGATAAATCAGCCATTGAAAACTACCTCCTCAGCATTAAATACGGGGCCGTTTTTGCAGACATGCTGCATAATTTCTTCACCGTTTTTTCTTACCTTTACTGCGCACACAAGGCATGCGCCCATTCCGCATGCCATTCTCTCCTCAAGAGAAATCTGACACGGCTTTCCTGCCTCTTTGCAAACATCGGCAATAGCCTTGAGCATCGGGGTAGGACCGCATGCACAAACCTCGTCAACCTCTGAGATTTTTTCTTTGAGAACATCTGTTACAAAGCCGTGGATTCCCGCACTTCCGTCATCTGTTGTCAGCACAAGTTCTGCACCTGCATTCTTGAAATCATCCTGTAAAATGATAAGGTCTTTGTTTCTAAAGCCTGTGATAACAAGCGGATTTTCACACTGCTTTGCTGTGTAGAGCATCGGAGGAACGCCTATGCCGCCACCGATAAGGCAATAACGCTTGCCTTTTTCAATTTTAAAGCCGTTGCCGAGAGGAGCGAGAATATCAACGCTTTCGCCCTTTTTCATCTCGGACATAATTTTTGTTCCCTCACCCTTTACCTGATAAACAAGGCGGAGAACACCGTTTTCGCTGTCACAAACCGAAATAGGTCTGCGCAGAGTTTTTGAAGGCACATAAACATGGGCAAACTGTCCGCACTTTGCGAGCGGAGCAAGCTCGTCATTTTTTACCCTCATATCAAAAATGCCGTCTGCAATCTGTTCGTTTGACAAAAGTTCAAACTTCTGAACATCATACTTTTTCATAATATCATTCCTTTGGTTAGCTTTATTTATATAGAATCAATTCATAACAAATCAATTTTCAATCGGAGTGTCCCTGCACTGCGGACAAAAGTGAACATCTCATCTCATTGCCATTAATCAACATATTCAAGTTCAACAGTCAGCACACCCAGCTCATCTTTGCGATAAACATAACAGCTTTCCGCAAGCCTTGGTGAATAACCGTTAATCTCATTAGCCTCTGAAAACCAGTTATAAAGATAACCGTCATTCATCATCCTGTCATACATATAATCGAAATCGGTGTTCTTATCAACAACAATGCTGAAATATTCATCTCCGTTTTTTGCAGCATTTGCAATAGCTTGGCTTACATCATCGGCGTTATCGGGATCCGAAACAGTCGGGTACTTATAGTTAAAATAGTTGTACTTTTCAGCCGTACACTTTGGAACATAAAAATTACACCATGTACCAACGCTCAAATAAGTTTGTGAGTTAAGCTCGGAATACTTATATGACAGCTTATGATCCTTGAGCATAAGGTCATCGGTTAGGTTAAAATAGTCGTTTTCCGCATAATTATTTTCGCCGTCGGTATCATTCCATGTAACATCAATTTGGTACCAATCGCCGCCGATTTTTACACCGTTCCATGCGTGATTGTCTGAATCGGCTGTTCCCGAAAGTAATACGCAGTCAATATTCGCCTTGTTGCACAAAAGCTGAAAGGCTCTTGCGTAACCCTCACACACGGCTTTGCCGTCAACCAAGGCGCCGTAGGCATCGTTCTCGTTGCCCTCAATATTCTCTGTCTGTGCCGCCGCATCATCATATTTGCAGTTCTCAATTATATAGTTGTTAATGTATTCTTCTCTTTCAAAATCATTGCCCGAGGGCAAATTCTTCAAAACAGAAGCAACGGCAATATTGAATTTTTTCTTGGCGGCTATAAGCTTATCATTTTGAACAGTATAATCAAGCTTTACGCTTGTTGTGTCACCATACGGAACAAAAAGACTTGACCCCTTGAGCCAAAAAGTTTCGGGATGGTCGTTTTTGTATGCCTCAACAGCTTGTGTAATCTGATAATCGGAAAGCGAGCCTGTTGTTGTAATGTTTGGTGCATACACGGTATCAACGCTCTTTGCGATTCTCATATACAGTTCTTTTACATAATCATCGGTAAGCGTCTCGTAGGCATAATCGGTTTTTACATCTGCATAATCCTTGTCGTTTTCAACATCTTGTGCACTCGGAGTTGTAACGGATTTTTCTATGATAGAGCTTCTCTTTGGTTCACTGCTTTCGGAATCATCCGTCAACGAACATGAACAGCCGAAAAATGCAACCGCACAGGTCATTAAACAAACTAAGGCAGTTTTATATATTTTCAAAAAATCATCTCAATTTTTGTTTTGGGTTATTTATTTCATATACAGAATACGGCAGCAGTCAAAACTGACTGTCGCCGTATGGATTTGTCATGTTCTATTTTACTTTATTTTCGCCTTGCAGTCAATGTTATAATCAATCATGTAGCATTTAATTAATATATTCAAGTTGAAATGTTATCAAATTAGACTTTTCATCATAAAGCATATTGCAAGTATCATTCAACTTTGGTGAATCAGAGTTAATTTGGTTAGCCTTTGTAAGCCAATCATACATATATCCATTCCGCACCTCATCATACACATCATCGTAATTTACATTTTCATCTACTATAACTACGAAATGCTCTTCTCCGTTCTTTGCCGCTTTTGCAATTGCTGTGCTGACATTATCGGAATCATCAAGATTAGATACTGTAGGATATTTATAATTATAACAATAGTTGTGATAATTGTATTTCTCAGCAGTACATTTTGGAACATAGAAGTTACACCAAGATTTCAAATTCAAAAAAGATTCTGCATCAATCTCCGAGTATTTTGGAGACAGCGTGCGCTCCTCATACATAAGACTGTCGGTAAGATTAAAGTACCCATGTGAATCATCAATAAAATCATCAACATCGTCCCAAGTAACATCAATCTGATACCAATCTCCGCCAATCTTCACGCAATTCCATACATGATTGTCTGCGTCAATGATACCCACACCTTTCCTGCAATCAATATCAACCTTCATAAACACAATCTGAAATGCCTTTGAGTAACCCTCACATACTGCCTTACCATCAACAAACAC
>ERZ1024431.93-NODE-93-length-10407-cov-10.590514_pt1 | contig 10407 bp, 20 predicted proteins | sample MGYA00520782_ERZ1024431 | MGnify/ENA primary metagenome ERZ1024431 (study PRJEB33242, sample SAMEA3444288) | Homo sapiens | biome: Host associated; feature: Gastrointestinal tract; material: Stool | place: Uganda | collected 2011-01-01 ...
CAGACATAGTTTTCTTGAAAATGTCAAAATACTTAAACATTTCTTCCTCTGGAAGGGAAAGAAACGCTTCTTTAATTTTGGTTCTCTTATTCTTTTCTGCATCCACATAACAGCCACAAATGCGTGTAATGGAACAATTTGCTGGTGCAAACTGTTTCTTGATCTCTGCGATTTCTTTCTTATTCATGCTTTTCCATCCTTTCTGCTTCTCTCGCCTGTTTCTTCTCAATCCACTTATTAATTTTCTCATCGGAAATCATGTACATTTGCTTTAACATTTCGATACAGATCAACACATCTGCAATTTCTTCTTCCATGTTATCACGGTCGATTTTTCCACGCTTTGCCTTGCTGATTGCCTGGATAAGCTCTGCGCATTCTTCCATACAGACGGTTGCCTGAATTTCTTCTCCGTAATGGTCAATGCTTCTAGCAATAATGCTTTCGTCAATGTTGTATGTCATTTTCTTCGCTCCAATCTAATTTCTGTCCACATCTGGTACAGTATTTACTAACAATATCTACATGTCTTGCAGGTTCGATCCTTCATTGCTCCACCTCCTTCACAAATGCCATCCAATGTGTTTTCCCCTGTTTGCCGGATCTATTGCCGTACAGTGGTTTATGTCCAATAGCTGTAATAACATCTTTTACTGGAATCTGCGTCTCATTCCACTTAAAAATCAATGTGCCGTAAGGTTTAAGCACACGCATACACTCCGAAAAACCATCATGTAACACTTGTTTCCATGTATCTTTGTTGAGTTTTCCGTACTTCTTTACCATCCAGGCATTGTCTCCTCCTTGGATAAGATGTGGTGGGTCAAACACAACATGGCAAAATGTATTATCTTCAAACGGGAGGCATGTGAAATCTGCTATAATATCTGGATGGATGTTGCAATACCTTGTTACTTTTCCATCTCCGCTTGTCCATATTGCTTCGTCATCCAGTTCGCGTTTATCAACGAAAACAGCAAATTCATTATTTTTGTTGAACCAAATCATTCTTGAACCACATGTAGCGTCCAGAACAGGTTTATCCATTTTCCTTCATCTCCTATCCAAAAAGTTTTCCACAAATTACACATCTGTATATATGCCCTCTTCTGCGAGAGTGATATTTAATCCATTGATGACTGTGCATTCTTCATCTCCTCCAATTCCACTTATACGATATTTTTCTCATCCAATGCTGCTTTTTCAACAGCTTTCAGATAATCAATTTGCCGCTGAATGTAAGGATCGGTTTCTTTCCCGCCGGATGCAAGCCAATCAGAGATTCTACTTTTTACATCCTGTAAAACCGATATAGGAATCAGTCTAGTATTAATGGTATTCAGTACTTTAATCATTAGCTTTCATCTTCTCTAACTTCTTCTCAGCTTCCTCGTGGGTGAGAAATACAGTTTCTCCAATAGAATGTGCCATAACAAAACCGAACTCAGTTTCTTTTATATGGTATGATTTCTTTTCATATTCACATGGAATATCTTCTTTACATTTCCACTTTTGATCGCTTTTACAGTCATAATCATAAATACAATCAAAAATCGTACTTAACGTATATACTGTAGTTCCTAATGGTACTGGTAATTTCATTAATAATCCATGTTCTTCTGCTTCTTCGTAAGCTGCCAATCTGTCAGCTGCAACATATCCATCCTCACCTTCAAAGTATGTCTCTCCACATGTGATGATTGCTTTTTGCCCGAAATCATCAACATATCGCTTTGTTAATCTCTCCATCTACTTCACCTCTTTTACTTTTTGATATATAATTGCCATATTGAAATCACTTCTAATGAACCTTAATGTCAGTTTATGATTTACAGCATTTCCAAGTTGATCGTAAATCCAGTACATATCCCCTTGGTCAAAGTTTGTACCCAGATATCTGTTAAGGCTTGATATCAGTTGTTCTCTCCATTCATTATTTCTTTTGTGCGAACTGTACGGCTCTCCTTTTGCCATTGGCCTTGAACACCATTCAAGTAGCTTGCAGATAATATCTTCTTTATCGGTACAATTCTTTGCTGTGAAATATACGTTTCCTTTTTCGGAAAGAATTATTTCCCCAAATCTGTTTATGTAGCTCCCGGGGAAGCATTCCATAAGACCGAAAATTTCATCAGTCATCTACTTCACCTCTTCTAATTGACTTTCTACGGTATCTGCAAGTAATAGCATTGAGTCAATGACTTTGTCTGTTAAGCACATTTTATATTTGTTGTTAGCAAAATACTTAACGTGAGCTATTGCTTCCTTAATCTTTTCTTTACACGCAACAATCTCAGATGCTTCAAATAATGGTATATCATCACTGGAGTAAGTTACTATATCATCGTAAAAATTTAATAAATTAGGAATCGGAATATTAATTGCGTTTAAACGTTTTTCTCCTGGCCACTTAAAACCCTGTAATTTTGCAATTTTCAAAATGCTTAAATACTCTTCCTGTGTCTTTACAAACACGCTTTTTCCTGTTAAATTAATCATCAGAATTTCCTCCTGTAATCTCATCAATACACTGATTCCAGCCCTCCGCAAAGCCAGCATCAGATGTATTGGCTGGATAATCTCCATTGTCTTTCTCGGGCAAGTCCATAAGTGGACACCAATCAGGTCTTGATTTGCTTTCACAATCATAATGTTCTTCTGTCATCAGAATTACATCATAATTTAAACAGTCAGCTAATTCACAATGTCCATCATATTCAAGATTTCCACAATATTCAGTTCCAAACGGACAGTCATAACAATTTTCTGGTGTATCAATCACTAATACTGATTTACTCATTCCGGCACCTCCTGTAATAATTCTTTATTGTCGAAAATATTTCCAACTGGTATAGCGTCTACCATGTTAATCCAATACCCTAAATCTTTTCTAAGGCATTTGTCTCCCGTCCAATCTACATAGAATCCGAGATGTTCTGTTTTCTGAGAATCAAAACAATTTTGATAATATCCATATTTGATTGGAGCATAGATTTCTCCGAAATGATATTTGATAATATCATTTTCCCAAATCTTATTTCCATTCTTGTCGCAAAGTCCTGTGAACTGGCAGATGGTTTCTGGATTAATAGGTGGTGCGTATAAAGCACCTGATTCAACTGGTCGCATTCGATATTCAAATAAGCTTGACCGTGAATGGTCTATTACCAAACACCCCTCAGCCCATTTACCATTATCAATCCGCTTTGCCTTAAAAAGAATTTCTCTCATTCAACTCCACCACCTTTCACGATTTCTATCGCCCTGCTCAACCCAGCATTGTATCCTTGATGTACATCAGATAAGATACATTCCGATTCAATGAATTTATCTCTTTTCAACTCACCAACAACCTTGTCCACATCAAAAGCTGTCGGTTGCTCGTCCACAATATGTATATATCTGTCTATAATATTCTGTATTGGTTCTCCTAAAATATTTTGAAGCAGTATATCTTTTTTTAATTTATCTGCGTCGATTAACCGCATTCCTTAATCCTCCTTATACGGTTCTGGGAAATTCATCCATGCAACTACTTTTCCACCAAGAACTGGTTTCTCCGTCTTCCACGCTCCATCTGTAGTATATGCTCTTTCTGTAAGTATTGTTCCATCATCATACACAACTGTAGCAATTACATATTTGGATGTTTTTTCAAACATTCCCTTTTTCCAGTTGTCCGTTCCTTTAAATTTTGCAAAAATGGAATTATGCTCTTCTGGCATCCTCTCATTAACTGGAATCCATCCATTTTCCATTTTCTCTTCTTCCAGATCAACCAGAAGAGTATTCACGATATCCAGTGCACTCCCTGGAAGCCCATGCTTATACTGTAATCTCTTTTCTATCTCGGCTTTGTATTGTTCTAATCTGGTTCGTACTCTGCTCATGCTTCCACCTCCTCATAAGTTTCTCTAAATATATCTGGCTTACACGGATAAAATTCTCCGTGAACACCACGGATGATATAATCACCAATATTCGCCAGATGTTCGCCCTCGAGTGTTTTAATAACCAGACCACCCGGAACCTTCCAATGGTCAATATAGAAATTCTTGCCTTCTGCCGATATGTACTGGTCTGTACACTGATAGTCCGTCAGGAAATCGAACATTTCTCGATGATTTGTACCAGTCCACTGTACTGCATCAATTACAACTGGTTTTTTTCTATACCTCATACTCACACCTCACTATCTTCTGGCTCTTCATTAAACATTTTATATATACGGCCAGAATGAAATGCCTTTCTTAATTTTTCATAATTAATTTCAGTAAGATCTGAAATTTGAGAAATTGTCATTGGCTTTCCTTTGAATTCTACAATCAAATTATTTCTTTTATTATTTCCTTGTATTTTTGCATCCACCCATCTACAGTTGTCAGGCGAATATCCATTATTATTATCAATGCGGTCAATCGTTAAATTGTCTTGATACCCATTCTCTATTGCCCATTTATAAAACATCATAAAATCATGCCATTCTTCACAAACAGATATTCCACGACCGCCATAATCAATATATTGTGGGTGATCTTTGTGCTCGCATCTATATTTCATATTGCGCCAGATGTTATATATCCTTGTATGCCTTAATCCGTGTCTTGTAGCTTTTTGCCTTGCAATATCAACGCTTAAACAACCGCACGATTTTGTTCTTCCTATTTTGAGCGCGTATGCTTCTACGGTTTTTATGTTTCCGCAATCACATTGGCATATCCAATATGTTCTATTGGTATCGTCCGTTTTTTTTCGCTTTATTACTGTTAATCTCCCGAAACGTCTTCCTGTTAAGTCTACAAACTTACTCATATTCCATTTTCCCTTTATCCTGACTTCTGATTAACATTTTGTGTCCTCCTTATTCGATAAAATTTGTTCCGCACTGACAATGATAACTAATATGTCCGTTATACTTACTTACATTTGCCATTACCTTTCTACCGCATGAAAAGCAAGTTACCTCTTTCGTTAGTGGTTTTTCGTATTCTTCTACTTCTTTATCTTGAATAAACCTCTGACCGCACCAGTGGCATTGTTCAGTGCTATATGGCATTTCTCCACAAAGAGGGCATTCTGGAATTATTCCGTAACCATCATTTATGATTGGGAGTTTTATCGGCTCTCGCTTTGAATAGATATTCCAGAGTTCTTTTCTGCGGTTTTCTCCGTCTTGCTCTATTAAAGCCTTGTACTTCTCTTCCTCTTCTTTGTCCCAGTAAATGACACAGGCTTTGTCTTCTGGTGAAATGTCTTTGGTGTACGGCTGTGTCGTGCAATGATAGCCTGTTTCGCCCTTCCTTTTTCTTGACTGACATCTCATGCAGCCACCGCATTTTTTATCCATCAATTCTTCTGGATAAATGCTTGTGCTGGAACGTCTTGCTCTTTCTGGCATTCCGTCACTGAATTTAATTTCACTCATTATTTACCCTCCTTTTTCAACATCGGAAATAGCCATCCGGTCTTTTCGTTCAATGCAATTCAATAAAAATTTAGCTCTGATAATTGGTACTCTTTATTGCATCTTTCACAGGTGAATCCTTTCGTTTTACTGTATTGCCCTATAATTCCACCGCATCCACATCTACAGTGTTTATAATCTATTTCCATCCTCACTTACGCTCCAAATCTTCTGACCAATTCTTTATTCAAAACTGGAATCCGTACATCTGTTTCAGATTCCAACTCTTCAACCATGCTCATAAAACTTCTTTCTCCACGGTTCGCTTGTCCCACAAACTCATTTGCACAATTGATTACGTCTAAAAGCCTTTTGGTTGAAAACCCATGCAGTTTTCTTAATGCCAGCATCATAGTTACGGAATTGATCGTATTCGCCCAGTCATCACCAGTATTGAATTCATCGTTATAGGCTTGATCTTGCATGATTTCCAGCTCTTTACGTGAGTTCTGCATGGCTCTGGCGAATGCCTGTGACATTTGGTTATCGCATTCCAACACCCTATTTTTCTTTGGTGCTTTCATCTTTAATTTGCTTCCCATATTTTTTCCTTTCGTATCTGTATTCCGTCAAACGGTATGCTCTTGATACTCCCGGATGTTCTGTGGCAATCAGAGAATCCATCTCCAATTGCCGCATATGTCTCTGGACGGTACACTTTGTAAGGTCTGTTCCATCCATAATTTCTTCATATGAAGGCATATATCCGTGTTTCTCAAAATACTTGACAAGAAATCTGTAAATATCGTTTCTGGCAGATTGTCCCTCATTATATTTCCTCTGACGGTAATTCATACGCAAAACGGCTCTTCTGCCGCAGTATTGCTTTTTTCTGCACGCATTTTATTTAATCTTTCCGCAGCCTTCTTTTTCGCTTCATCGGAATATTTTCTCGGTGGATTGATTTTAATGTAGGAATACGGCAAGTGAGCGAAAATAGATCCATCATTATTTCTGGCAATAATTTTCACATCATCTGGAAATTCCTTTTCTAATTCCTCGCATCTGTTCTTCCAGGTACTCCCATTCTTAGCAGTAAGCCCTACATAATCTCTTCCGGGAATCCACTCAATAACACATTCATTGGTATTCTCTGCCATGTAATCACTCTCCTTTTAAATAATCAAAGATTGATATTTGCTGATAACATTGTTTTACGATAAAAAATCCTCAATACTCATTTGTCCTACCGGGCAATCCATTACATTTCCATTCAGTGCTTCTTCTACATTTGCTTTCATTTGTTTAAAATAGCTTTCTTTAAGTTCACATGAGATTGCTCTTCTTCCAAGTGTTAAAGACACAAATGGGGTGGAACCGATACCACCGAATGGGTCAAAAATTATATCTCCTGGATTGCTCCATAATTCAATGCAGCGCTGAATAACTTCCAGCTGCAAAGGGCAAATATGACGTTCGTCCTTATCTTCTCGTGCAGATTTTTTCTGTAATGTATCGCTCTGCCTAATGTCCATCCATACTGGACTTGCGTAGTTTTGCCACACATCAACAGGAAAAGTCTCGTGTGTATGCGAAATTCGTTCTGGATTTTCTCCTGGCTTTCTCATTGTGACAATATAATCCGGGATTCCCTGCCTGTTCATTGCACTATCTTTTCTAATCTGCTTATGCAGCAGTCCCAATGCTTTTGTTCTTTGCATTTCAGTTACTGGATTTTTCCAGATGGTAACCTTACTATGGTAAATAAATCCGCAATCTTCAAAAATCTGTCGCATGATTGCTGGAAAGTCTTTCAAGCCAATCACGCCGTCACGCTCTTTCATAAGCGGCAAGTCCATACAATGAAAACTAAGTAATCTTCCGGGCATTGTTATTCGATACAGTTCTTTTGCCAGATAGATAAAATGGTTGTAAAATTCATCATCTCCCTTACTATTCCCCATATCCCGGTCACTGTTACTGTATGTATACAAGCTAGAAAATGGTGGTGAAAATACTGTATAATGAATACTTTCGTCCGGGATTTCTTTTGTGATTTCGCAAGAATCGCCGTTGTATATTGCGTATTTTTCTTTAACAACCTGGTCTAAAACATTCATGCTGTAAATTCCTCCCAATCTGGCAATTTCATTTCTTTTGTTGGCTCATAAGGCGTACTTATACGGCAAGTGCTTTTAAGCTCTTTTTTTGTTATTTCCTTTGTTAATTCTGTCATTTCAGACTGCATTTTCTGGAAATCACATTGCTTCCTTTCAATATTTTCCTTTACGCAGCCTTCCTTCGCGGAAATAATAATGTAAACATTCACAGGCTTCTCTTGCCCGAACCGCCAACACCGTCTGACTGCTTGGTAATACTGCTCATAGCTATCTGAAAGTCCAGTAAATATCATATTGTGGCAATTCTGCCAGTTCATGCCGAACCCTGCAATTTTGGGCTTTGTGATAAGGCATTTGACCGTTCCATCAGAAAACGCCAACATAGAGTTGCTTTTATATTCTGATTTATCAGAGCCTTTTACTTCCACGGATTCAGATATCAGTTCGCTTAATCTTGCTGATTCGTCATTTAAATCACACCATACAAGCCATTTCTCATTTGAACTATTTACAAGTTTCGCAGCTTTTTTACATCTAAGTTCAAGACTTTCCTTTCTGGCTTCTCTTCGTTCTGTAAGTGTTAATGATTCTTTTATCGGCTCATTTCCGTCTACAATAATTTCGTTAATGTTAAGTTTCGGAAGATCGTAGCCAGATACTTGATACCCGATATTTGCTGGGTTATCTACAAATACACTGAATGTTGCCAGCCATTGCCAGAATACATCTGTTGCATGCCCCTTTAATCTCCATTTAGATGTTTGTCCACCGTCATGCACAAAGAACATTGATAACATTTCCGACCGTGTCATAACGCCGCAAAATTCGCTGTGATTTCCTATTTCCATATAGTCATTGGGGGCTGGTGTTGCAGTACAAGCCAACTTATAAGGAACTGAATGAAAATTCTGAATAATTGCTGTTCTGACTTTTCCAGAATAAGATTTAAGAATACTACTTTCGTCAAGTACAACTCCCACAAATTCATTTGCAACAAATTTATCCATTTTTTCATAATTGGTAATATTAATACCGCTGATACATTCAGATTGGCTTTCCACAACTTTTGCAGTATAACCAAATTTTTCAGCTTCACGCTTCGTTTGATCCGCCACAGCCAACGGTGCAAGAATAAGAACCATTCCACCAGCGTGCGTGCAAACTTGATGTGCCCACGAAAGTTGCATTGGTGTTTTTCCTAAACCGCAATCAGCAAATATGCAGGCTTTTCCTTTCTTTAAAGCCCATCTCACAATGTCTTTTTGAAATTCATACAACATTGGATTTAATTCCGATTTATCAATATCAAACCCACTGCTTTCAAGAACAAATCGTTTGCTCTTTAAAAAATCTTCATAATTCATTTTTAAAAGAAGCCCGGTGCACCCTTACGTCAGCTGAAGGCAAGCTCCTTTCATTTTTTATTTTTTATCTTTGGAATTTAGCCAGTAGAACTACTGGTGTGTTAGAATCAGTGATAGTTTTCTTCGTTGAGTAAGTCGTTAAATTTTTCCAACGCCTTAATAGATACTTTGTTATTTGCTTTTTCTGGTCTGATTGATACGTTTAAGTGAGTATCAATGATGTGTTTTAGTTCTCTTGCAAGGGTTATTTTCCCCTGTTGAAGTCCATCTCTATATCCTTTTGCCGGACGAAATTCGTCAATTTGTTTCTTCCCCTTTCCTTGACCGCCACCTGTTTTATTTCTAAGTTGATAACCGTGGTCTGCAAATTGTCTTTCGTAAAATTTTTCCTTTTCATCAAGCTCTGATATAGGGCAATTTATAAATGTCGCATTCCATCCATATGGATTAATTTTTGAAAGTACCCCATGTTTTTTTAAGCTTCTGTCAATATGCGACTTGTATCCCATGTTGTGTCCACAAAGTCTTGATAAAATATGCTTTGCTTGTCCTATGTACGCATACTTGAATCCCTCTTCGTCGCATCTAGTGAGCATATAAATTCCAGATTTGTCGTTCAGATTCGGATTAACTTTTAACCATCTTTCACGGTTTGTTGCTTCAATAGCTTTTGCCTGTCTAAGTTTTTTATAATCCAACCGGCATCACCCCTTTTCAATCTGCTTCACAAGGAATTTTTAATTTCTCTGCAATTGCCTTGATTACCGAAACAGTAACGCCGTTTCCTGCCTGTTTGTATAACTGGCTGTCAGAATTAACAAACTGAGCCTTTTCAAAATAATCATCCGACCAACCTTGCAGCCGAAAACATTCTTTCGGTGTCAGCTTCCGAATTGCTATGTAACACTGATATTTTTCGTACCACACTGCATATACCGTTAATTCTTCCGATACCTGCACAAATATTCCTTGATTGCAACTCGTGTCGAGTGTGTCGGCAACTTCTTTTCCATATTCTGTGCGAACGTTACGCAATACTCCGAGCGGATCAATTGCGGCCCCGTGTCTATCCTGAGATGTTAATGTGAACATTGGTTCACCATTTTCTTTGAATCTTCTTCCATTCTGACGTTTTTCTATACGATCTGGTGTCAATACTGGAATTGCAACTCTTTGTGCGCCCTTATAATCTCTTGCCATTAATGTACTTCCACATCCACTTGTGTCATGAATTGCCTCGTGTTGATGCCTGTAATCCTTGTTCATGATTTTTACAGCAACACTACTCTTGTCGGTCCTTAAGTTGGAAACTCCGTTATCGTATCTGGCTTTCAAGCATCTTGCTATGTCTGTTGACTTCGATTCTTGATAGCTCAAATCTATGAAACACGGCAAAGCTACGTGATGTCCTCGCCCACCGCCTTGACCCGTATCAAGAGTTTCAGTTATTCCGTCAGGTGAAAATACTTAGATCGGAAGAGCACACGTCTGAACTCCAGTCACTAGCTTATCTCGTATG
>ERZ1024431.96-NODE-96-length-10061-cov-13.320508_pt1 | contig 10061 bp, 22 predicted proteins | sample MGYA00520782_ERZ1024431 | MGnify/ENA primary metagenome ERZ1024431 (study PRJEB33242, sample SAMEA3444288) | Homo sapiens | biome: Host associated; feature: Gastrointestinal tract; material: Stool | place: Uganda | collected 2011-01-01 ...
TCATAGCATACCATTTGCTTATCCCATTTGTGATAGAGCAAATAACTGTGTCCATACCCATATTACGAGCATCTTCAAGGTTGAGACAAGCATTAGCAAGGATATGTTCACTATCAGTCCAGAGATTGCTATTGAGAAGATATTCATCACTTCTATTTTTTACAAGCTCTGTATCAGCCGCATTTACTCGGTCAATGAAATCGTCAATGGGGATAGAATAAATTACATCTTTCATTTTAAATTACCTCAACTTAATTTTAGCCATCATAGCCAAATTCACCAAACGCAACCATTTTATCGCCAGAAGGAGTGGTGAAATGATTCTCAAATCGCTCAAAGTTAGTTCCCCAATCTTTATAAAAGGTTTTCTCTTCGAAAAGCCAATCCCCAGCATAAGACTGGTCAAACTGAGAAACGATAAACTCAAGCTGAGATTCTGGGGATAGACTATCCCAATCTTTCATAAAAGAGGTTTGTTGCTTCGCGTAATATTCCTTGGCGCGTTGCACATAATTACGAGTAATTTTATTAGTGGGAACAATCTTGTCTGTATTCTTATCCCACATAGCCTTGTTACACTTAAAATCTGTAAACTCTTCTTCCGTACAAATACAAAGAGAATGTGTACTGGAAGAATTGGTTTCGAAAACCCCTTGTCTAATTTGATACATTTATTTTACCTCACTTAAGATATATAATATTCGAAATTATCTAAAACCCAATCCGCAGCTTCATGGTATTCTTCTGGCATTTCTCTGTCACATCCCATTTTACGACCTCGAATTGGTCTGCTTAAGCCATGAAGAATGTAGCCCTTTTCGTCATGACTAAAGTATTCTATTGAGTCGTTTTTATACCACACATCAAGCCAAAAGACAAACGATTCCATTTTCTTTTTAAGATTATCTGGAATTAGATTCTCTTTCTTTTTGATGAGTTCTTTAGCATGGGGAATCCCACATTCAGTATGCTTCTTATTCATCGAAATAACCCTTGTTATAGCACTCTTCAAGAATAGAGGCATCATGGTAAGTAAACCGCTTAATATCTGCATAAGTATCTTCTGCGGCATCATAATTAATAGCTACCCAACCGTTAATTGTGCTCCAACAAACAAGAGAATATCCCTCGTCTTTAAGTTGATAAAGATAACCAATTGTTTCGGCTGCATAAAGCGGAGACTTTTTCAGACAGTCAATAACATGGTCGATAGAATAATTGGCATGGGCTGTCTTATGAGAATCAAAAGGGGCTTTCTTTTCTGTTTCTCGTGTCATCTTTCCAGTCCACCAATCCTCATTAGCAGTAAGCCATTCTTGAGCTTCCTTGCTAAAGCAATAGTGGGAAGAATCATCGGAACTGTAGCTATTAGCAATCCAAGTTCCAATTTCTCCAAAATCGTAAACCTTACGAATAGTGAAATTAGAACGATAAATAGTTTCTGCAATAGCCATTTCATCAATGGTATCAAGGTCTCCACCGCCAATGATACGAGCACAAACGTCAGAATACTTGTAGCAATCCTTAAAATTGGTTGTCTTATCCATAAATAAAATCGTCCTTTTATTTTAGTTTATTTTAATTTGTTTTGTCCATCTTAATTGCTTTAAAAGAGCAATTTTCTTGTAATTGCTCTTTTTGTGCAATCGACCTTAAAACAAATCGTGGTCAGCCATGTAACAGAGCATACTCTGCATCTTAGGATTAAGATACGGATTGTGAACAACAGTGTGAATGTCTCCACGCTTTGCAGAAGTCTTGCGGAAAATCCACTTACTGCGCTCATCAGACCACTTAATCTGAGTTGCTTCAAATTCGTTCTTGGCTTTCTGGATAGTTTCATACAGACTTACCCAATCGCTAAAGATGTAGGGAGAATCTGGGTCAATAATAGAGGAAGCATAACGAATCTGCCCCATTACATAAGAAAGCCCATAAGAGTCATAGTTCTTCTTCGCCAAACGCTTTTTGAGAGCTGCCTCTGCCCCTTCCATATAGCGAGCAATAGTATAGGAAGTTAGCTTTTCATTATCTTTAGAAGCAGTAAGATAAGTGTAAAGGTCTCTCCAAAGGGTTTCGTAATTATCTCTCTTAGTCATTGTTTTCTTCCTCCTTATTCTTATTCAGATACTCAGCAAATTCGCGTCCAAGATTAGAACTTGCGTAAAAAGTGATTGCTCCAAGAATCAAAGCCTGAATGATTTCCATTGAAAACAACTCCTTTCATTTACTATGGTTAGTATACCATAGACGAAAGGAGTTGTCAATAGGTTTTTAGTTAATTTTCGTATTTATCTCCATATTCTTCCTCGAAAGTAAGAATGTCTTTGTCATGGTCCCAATAAACATGGAGATAATGATTACGCCATGCGCAACTTTTACAAAGAGTAGAAAGAATCGTCTTTAAGGTTCTATCTTCTTTTAGCTTAACACTACCCCCTTTACACCAATTACCATCTCCACAGTTGCACCAATTATCATCATCTCCCGAATGAGAAGGGAAATTAAGTGTATAATTTAGTTCGGTGTTAATTAAATAATCACCAATATTAAGAGGATTTTCGTTGGTTTCTCTGATTTCTCTGACAAGACTGTTGTAAATATTGCGAGGAATAATATAATTTTTTGCTTCTTTTATGAATTGCGTTTCATATTGAAACGCAAAAGACTTTACACAAATCTCAGGCATCGTTTTCCCTCTTTTTAATTAGGTCAAGATAAAACTGGCAATAATCTTCAATTCGGTCAACTAATTCATAAACATAATCATAGTCATGTTCCTTAGCCTTAGCAATGATATAATCAATTTCATCTTGGCTAATTTCATATCTTTTAAGACAACTACAATTAAATACATATTTAATACAGGCAGAAGCGCAAACGTTGAAAATATCTTCCGTCGTTTGCTGGAATTTTTTGTTCTTAGCCTGAATTGAATCTACTGTCTTGTTATACTCGATTACAGCATTGCGATTCCACTTAACACTTTTATCCTCATCAAAAACATAATTATCATCATGCTTTTTTACACCACGAATATAAGGAGGGTTAAAAGGAGAAGTCCCATCATCACGCGCTATATCTCTGAACTTCCAAAAATCATCAATTTGGTCCCAATACTGCCCATCTTTATAAATGGCAACTATACCAGACTTACAGGTATGGCAATCCCATTTAGCAATTGGAAGATGAGTAATTTCAAACTTGGGACTACCATCATCCTTAATTTTCATTCCCACAGAAGCAGTCATGTAATCCATAATTAACTCCTTAGATTTTTTTTGCGTGTGCTGAAATAGCGACACTATTATTAAAAACTTCCTTTTTCCATGCGGGCCAAGAAGTCTCAGCCGTTTTTCGGGTTGTGCTATAAATAGGAGAATAATTTTCAACCTTTTCAGATAATTGTGCGGTGCTTTTCTTATTTAAATTTTCATCATCCTTGGGGTCAGCAGGTACATGAAAACCATTTACTGTTACCCATACGCCATCTTTCTTTTCACGCACTTGGCTCAAATCCATAGCTACACAACAGGCATGAGCAAGAACAAGGTCTGGGTCAGAAGACTTTTTAACATTACGATTAAAAGAATCAAAGAAATCGTACATGGCAAGCTGAGGAGAATCCGCAGTAGACATGAAATCTTTAAAAGCAGACTGAATATAGTTGTAAAGAATGCTCTTATTGTAATGTTCAATAGGAGTTTTGCTCATATTGGAAAGATATTCTGCTGTTGCGTTGAGATAGTAATCTCCAAAGCGGTCTTCGGTCTCTGTATGACTTTTAAGGCTAATGATAAAATCGTTTGTCTGCTTGTTCATTTTAATACTCCTTTAAATTAAGTCCCAATAACAAATTTCTTCCCAATTATTGTGCTGAATAATATTTCGCATATTTTGAACTCCAACTGAATTCATGCTATGAATATGAATGGGGAAAGTTACAATCTTTTTATTAGCTTTATGTTCTTGTTCCTCTAACCACTTAAGAATATTGATATAATCTCCTCCAAATTGATTGTAAATGCCACTGTCGTGGTCAAGAGAAATGCCATAAATATCAGGATAATTAGCGAGAATCATTTCTTTAGCTGCATTAACTGAATAGGCTTGGCACCAATCCTCTGGGGCAGGTCTAATATCATCAACCCAAATCTTCATTAAAATTTACCCTTTCTAAGTTCAGCTTCGATGGTATGCATACAGGCTTTTTTATTAGCATTGGAATCTCCCCAAAACACAAGAGTGGTATACTCAATATCGCTATAGAGTTTATCCCAAACTTCATAAGACTTCCCGCTAAGTTCGGGAAGATTCTTATAAATAATAGCAATAGCTAAGAGAGGATTAAACTTGTATTTCTTGCACCATTTGTTAAAATCAGGATTCCAGCAATAATACTGAACATTAGTATGCTGAAAATCTTTGAGCAAATTGCCGAGTCTGCCAACTTCGACCAAATCCCCGTCTTCATAATCAACATAAATTCCGCTAATGTCGTAACAGATGCCAGAAAAATTGCTCTGCCAAACAATATGACCACGATTGCGAATCCAAACAACTCTTCCTAAAGCTGGAAATGCGAGATTTAAAATATTGGCAAAATAATAACAATAGCCGTTTTCAAATACATCATAAAGAGAATCAAGAGAATCTTCTTCAAAATTATAAGTGGCTACATCATGCATACCGCCAATAAAAGAAAGAACTTTTTCTACTTCTTCTCGTTCTTCTTTTTTCCATTCTCCATTGGCAAGCCTATTAGCGTAATTTAAAGCGTTAGTATACCAACTCATTTTAATTCTCCTTTACAGTAAGCTTCTTTTCATACCTAAGAGCAATCACCCAAGTGAGGACGCAAGCTACGCAATAGCCGATAAAGGTGGAATTAAAGCCGTTTTTAAAAAGAAAAGACACCGTAACAAGCAGAGCAAAAATACGAAGCATTAGCCATCCAAATCTCATATCAAGCTTCATAAAAATAACCTCCTTAGCTTTTCTATAGTAATAATACCACAAGCTAAGGAGGTTGTCAATAGAGTTTTATGAAAAAATTTGAAAATTACCAAGAAACAGAAAAAGAATAACCACTATTACCAGATTTTACATAAAAGCCTTCTGTTCTAAGATAGGTTTCAATTCCAAAAAGATAAGACTCTTTACTGTCATAATCTGAAAGACTGTTTTCTTCATCTTTTGAAAAGTAATATGCGTAACAAGCATATAAAGTTTTATGTCCACTGGAAGTAACGGCTTCTGCATAATGAGGCTTAATTGGAGGCAAATTAGATTTACCAAAATAATAATTAATAATTACTCCATTTTCACCATTTTCTGCAACCTTTTTAATAGTGTCAAAAACGAACTGGTAAAAAGGAGTTTGCTTCCACTCTTTGATATGAGCCTTATAAAAAGCCTTCTCATTATCCTGTTGTAATTTTGCCGATTTTCGAGATAAAACTCTCATTTTATTTGCTAAACTGTTGCTTTTTTCATCTGTACTGGGAGTTTTTACAATGATAATAAAAATGAGAAGCACTAAAAGATAAAGAACATAAGATACTGGCATTTAATCATCCTCCTCATTCTCTTCCCAAGTCATCTCAAACAAGTCTCCAAAAGTATAACCCATTTCCTTGAAAGGACGAATATAAGCCTTTTGTGCTTCTGTTAGCCTAATATGATTAAAATAGGCGTAATAAATCCTGTATTCATGGTCAAGCATGGAATATGTTAGATGTAACCATCCATGAGCAAGTAAAACATCGTCAGGAGCATTTTCTCTTGCGTTAGTATAAGAATAACTAAGTCTATCGCAAATTTCGCTGGCTGTTGCAATATGGTCAAAGCTATTACACTCTACCAGTTCACCATCAGGAGAAAGCCAACCTAATTTAAATTCAATGTGTTTGGGCATAAATATAATCTCCTACAAGCGTATTAAAATAGTTTGCAATGTCAGCGGGAGAAGAGTTTGGTTCAAGCTCAAGAAATCCACCGAGAGCATTTTGATATTCTTTCTCTTTTATAAAAAGATAAGAAATTTTATCAATCTCTCCAAGTGTATTCTCTTTTGAATAGATTTCAAATTCAAAATAGAAATCATATTCATTAGGATTAATTTTGTTATGAAGATAAATCTCGAATTGAATAGAGTTTCTATAAGTAGGGAAAACTTCCCAAGGATATTTTGTCCCCAAATGAACAGCGATTGCAGCACAAAGGTTTACAAATTCAAAGTTAAAGGGGAGAGTATTTTCTCCTCCCCAACCTTCTGAGAGAGTTAGAAAATCTAAAGTTTTTCTTTGTAGGTCTGCATTATATTTCTTACTGCTCATTTTCTTCCTCCCAAATAGAATAAAGATAGGCAAAAAACTCGTAATGTTCTTTATCCTCAAAATAAGGACGAAGAAAATTCTTTTGGCTTTCGGTGAAATGAGTTGTTTCTCTCATTCCAATATTAATAACTGGTCCACCTTTAAGATAGGTATAACTAATTCTAAGCCAACCTCTTTTAATAAGTTCTTCATCAGGCAAGAAAAACTCTTCTAAACCTAACATAGAACAGAGTTTTTCACTCATTCCATCATGGTCTCCCCAGAAAACAGGAGTAAAATCTCCGTTAGGAGCTAACCAACCAGACAATTTTTGCTTATCAGACATTAAGTTTACCCCCATTCAAAAGTTTAGGATTTCTAAGAGGACAATTTTTATTAGAACAAACAGGAAAGTGCATATTCATTTTTCCATTAGGATACTTCGCTTCCGAATATGCCAGACAATGAAGTTCCCCATCGGGGAATGGGTCAGCATAGATACAAATGTTGTTAGGAGCAGTCATAAACAAAACCTCTATTCCTTGGTTTGATACTATCTTACCACAAGAACAGAGGTTTGTCAAGAGTTTATTAATTATTTTCTTTTGGATTTAGCTTAACTTCATACAGACCGTTGGGAAGTTTACGAATGTAATAAAAGTTGTTTTTTATTTCGTTATAACTTGCTGTGTCATCAATGGAAATTGTATAAATAGTTTCTGATGGGGCTTTCCATTCTTTATAAGCTAAAAATGTCGCCGTTATTGCCAGTATAAAGAGCAAAGAACAAATAATAACAGATGGACACTCTTTATAATACACGCTTAGACACACAAAAACAAAAAAACCTAAAGAAAGAAGCACACAAAGAACAAAACGAAATACGTCAAAAACGTGATTGGATGTTTCTGTGCCGAGAATTGTTACCCCTTGAATAACAAAATCGTTCATTAATCCAAGTCTCCTCTTTTAACTTCTATATAATACCAGTTGTTAGGATTATTATCAATTGCTCGAATAGCCTTTGCGATAGTCTTGGTCATGCGTCTGCGATAAGTGTGCCAAAATTCACGCGAAAAAGACTTATGCTTTACACTTGGACTACAGTGGAATGAATAAAATTTGTTGTAAAATTTGTTGACTGAATTAAGACCTTGGAAACGCAAATAGACAGTAGCATCGTTTACAGCAAAAGAGACTTCCATCTTTACACCATAATACTCAAGACAAAAATTGGTAGGAGACCTATCCAAACTCGCATTTTTAGCCCAATCGCAGAACATTCGAGAAAGATTTGCCAGCGACTTAATATCTTTTTTTGCCGCATCAGTAAGAATATGTTTTGTCTTATGAACAGAATTGCGTTTAGGAGTATGGCCAAATTCATTAACATTGTGGGCAATAGTGGGGATTTGTGGGGAAGTAGACCATGGATTATTGGTCGTATCTGTTAGATGCTTATTAGTTTCGGTCTTGTTGGCAATATCATCAGAATGAGAGTCCATCGTCTCAAGGTAAGAATTAACAGCCCTTAAAATTTTGCGCTCAAAATTAGCAAAGATTGCTCCGCCAATAACCTGTTTTTGCTCAATCGAAATGTTTCGGCAACAATTTACCATGTCATTCAAATAATTTCTCATATCCATCAAATCGCCACACGTTAGGTTAGCTGGAATTTTTCGAATGTTTTCATATAGATAAGCTGGCATTTTAATTCTCCTTTAGTTCAATAGTTGTTAGATTATCTTGCTCGGATTCGATGGTGTAATTTTGGATAAGAGTTTTGTAATCTGCATTATCCTCAATATATACTACATAAGAAATTGGTTCGGGGATAAAATCTTCTCGGTTTTTCTTTTCGTTACGAGCAATAGCGAAAAGAGTGAGTGCGCAACATACAAAACATATACCTAAATATAACATTGTAGTATTTTCCTTTAAGCCAATCCAAAAGAAACCTATCATTACTCCAATACTACAAAGACCTAATACAGCCAAAACATACATAAGAGCACAAGTAATAATTGGTATGTCATATGTAGTATAATTTGTAGCCAGCCAAATAACACCATCAACATTAACAGGCAGCATAATAAAAATCCCCCTTATTTCTCCTTTAGTTCAATGTTTACAATATTTCCCTCTGTAGAAATAATATTGTAATTCTCATATAAGGTCTTATAATCTATATTTTCTTCAAAATAAACAGAGTAAGAAATGGGTTCTGGAACAAAAGCATTTTTCTTATTAAAACAAAAGATTGCCGTAGCAGCAAATATCAAAGCCGCAACAACACTAACACCAATAAGCGCAATGCCGCCTTCTTTTAATCCACCTGATGAAATCAACTCAAATAAACCACATAAACCTAATACAAAAGCAATTGCAAAACAAACGCTTAAAATTATACCTTGTAAAAAAGAAAGATGATAAGAAGAATAAATTGTATTCAGCAAAATCATTCCATCGACACTTACAGGCAGCATAATAAAATTCTCCTTTTATTTTAGTTTATTTTTAGCTTGTTTTAATTTTTGTTTATGTTAAAAGCTTGATGAAGTTGTTCAGCTTGATGAAAACTTGGTTCTCTAAATCCAATCATTGTATTGGTTTGGATAAATCTATCTTGGAGCTTAAGCGTTTGAAATTTATCCAAGCCAATAATTTTATTACTATCCCAATCCCATTTGTGAACTTCCAAGTCCTCTTCGCAAGTATCGTCCACAATAAGAAAGTTAATGTTTTCTTCGTGATGAATATCAAGCCATGCTTGAATTTCATCTCCTCGTGTAGCTCCATAGTATGACGAATAATCAGGAGTTTTTCCAAGGATTTCAATACCTTGTCGAAGTCCACCATTGATGAGACATTCTTTGTAATTATCCTCCCATCTCCAAGAAGATGAAACTACAATATGATAATTATACTTTTGACAAAATTCAGAAATCCATTGAACACATTGGAAATCATTTACTTTGTTGTTACTGGGGAAGTTAAAAGTGCAAAGCATTCTGGATGGGTCTGCTGGGTGAGGATGCCACATTGGGACATTTACTACACCATCATAGTCTAAGAAAAGAATATTCATTTTATTTCTCCACTGGGCGTGTTGACTTGGTATACTTCCGTTTCTTGTTTCGTTGGCTTCGTAATCTTTGCCTCCACAAGCTTAAATTCGGGCGTACCCCGCCCTACATTTTGTATTCCCTCTTTTAAAATATTTTTTGCGGCATTAATATCTCTATCATGTGTAGTTAAACAATAAGGACAAGTCCATTTACGAATTTTTAAATTCTTAAGAGATTTTATTTGAGCACCACAACAAGAACAAATTTGTGAAGATGGGAAGTAAGTATTAATTTTAATATATTGATGATGATACCATTTACTCTTATACTCAAGTTGGCGAGTAAATTCATACCACGATGCATCAAAAATTTGGTAATTAAGTTTACGATTAGATTTTTCAAGCATTTGTAAAATATCTAAACTTTCTGTACAAATAGTTTGGTTTTCACTAATAATACGGAAAGACAATTTATGTAAAAAGTCTAATCTTTGATTTTTTACTCGCTCGTAAGCTCTGGCTATTTTTATTTTTGTCTTTTTGTAATTTTGACTACCTTTTTGTTGTCTATTTAACTTTTTTTGTAACTTAGTTATTTTACTTTGATACCTTTTTAAAAAATGAGGGAATACAAAATGTAGGGCGGGGTACGCCCGAATTTAAGCTTGTGGAGGCAA
>ERZ1024431.100-NODE-100-length-9586-cov-47.419054_pt1 | contig 9586 bp, 16 predicted proteins | sample MGYA00520782_ERZ1024431 | MGnify/ENA primary metagenome ERZ1024431 (study PRJEB33242, sample SAMEA3444288) | Homo sapiens | biome: Host associated; feature: Gastrointestinal tract; material: Stool | place: Uganda | collected 2011-01-01 ...
TAAGACCTTGCGGGCCTTGAGGGCCAGTAGCACCTTTAGGGCCTTGCGGACCTACGTCTCCAATATCACCCTTATCACCACGTGGGCCTTGGATACCGGGGACGCCCTGTGGCCCTTGAAAACCACGTGGGCCTTGCGGCCCCATTTTACCGTTTTCACCGGGTTCGCCTTTATCACCTTTAGGGCCTTGCGGGCCAACCGGGCCTTGAGGGCCAGCTGGGCCTTGTGGGCCCTCACTACCCTCGAACTTGCCATCACGAATGCCCTTGAGCAATTCATCAAGTGCGGCTTGTGCCCTATCAGCAGAATCTTTTGCAGACTTAGCTTCTGCGCCGACAGTCTCGATAAGCTGTACCCATGCAGGAGTCCCGGGATTAGGCGTGTCACCGTCTTCGATGCCAGCATTTTCAGACACATGGTATTTCACATTGGCGCTGGTAACAACTTGTGTACCGTTCGTTCCCTCAAAGACGATAAGACCGTCACCGGGATTTGCCGTGATAAGAGACGGAACAGGAATGTAGTTGTCAACAGAAAGTTGTGCGGGCGGCTTATCGCCATTAGGGTGATAAAACGCTCTAATGGCAAGCCCTGTCCAAATTCCAGTAGGATGAACATGAAGACGATAAATGTTAGCATTCTTTGCATAGCCAAAGTAGATGCTATCGCCAGACTCAGTAATGGCATTTGCATCTGCACCGCCATTTGAGTACAAAACGATATCAACATCAATCATTACGTTCACCCTCTTCTTTCTTACTATTTAATGCTGACAGGAACGGTGCAACTAACTTCACCAAATCGGGGTTAATCTGACCAAGGTTTTCCAGTACAGAAATAGCTTCGGTCAGAATAATAAGCGTGCAGATAGTTGCGGCGGCAGGGAAGTTAAATCCAAGGTCAACATAGTCCATAGCATAGTCAGCAAGATAGCCAAAAGCAATGAACAAAATGAAAGACGCTTTCTTGTAAATTCCCTCCCTTGCACGGGTACTGCTAAGCTCCTTGTTTTTGACGGCTTTCAAAATGCCTGTAAAAACATCAACCATCATAAATGCGACAGAAAGCTTAACTTCAACGGGGACAGAATAGACGGTATTCATGAAATCACCCCCTCTCCGTCCTGTTTTCTATAATTATTATACCATAAACCGTTGATTTTGTGAAGTGGGTATGATATAATATTTTTAGAGAGAAAAATAAATGTTCCATGTGGAACAATTCGAGAACTAGGAATCGTTCTCAGAAATGGAGCTATCACAATGGGTGACTATTATGACGGTACAAGGCTGTTGTCACTTATGGACATCAACGGAAATAAGCCTGAAATTTATATGTGTACCACAAACAGAAGCGGCGGTAAGACTACATGGTTCAACCGCTACTGTATCAAGCGTTTCATCAACTCCAAAGAGAAATTCATGCTGTTGTTTCGGTTCAACTATGAGCTAGACGACTGCGCTGATAAATTCTTCAAAGATATCGGCGGTCTGTTCTACAAGGGCCATGCAATGACTTCACAGCGCAGAGCCGCTGGCATATTCCATGAGCTATTCTTTGATGGAGTCCCTTGTGGATACGCTGTTAGTATCAACAGCGCAGACCAAATAAAGAAATATTCTCACTTCTTCTCAGACACTGTACGCATGGTTATGGATGAATTTCAGAGCGAAACAAACCACTACTGTGCAGATGAAGTCAAGAAGTTCCGCTCTATCCACACATCTGTTGCTCGTGGACAAGGCGCACAAAGTCGTTATGTTCCTGTCTATATGCTGTCAAACCCTGTTACGCTTTTGAACCCATACTATGTTGCTATGAATATTAGTTCTCGTCTGAATGACAACGTGAACTTTCTTCGTGGCAATGGATGGGTTCTTGAGCAAGGCTATGTAGAAGCGGCGTCAAAGGCGCAGGCTGAGAGTGCATTTAACAGTGCATTTTCCGGAGACACTTATGACACCTATCTGACGCAAGCTGTTTATCTGAATGATAGCTCTGCGTTCATTGAGAAACCAACAGGCGCTTCTCGATATCTCGGCACTCTGCGCTATCTTGGCAAAGAGTATGGTTTACGAGAGTTTGCAGATTCAGGAGTTATATATTGCGATGACAAGCCAGACGCAACGTACAAGTTTAAGTTAGCTGTCACTACAGAAGACCATCGGGTTAATTACGTTATGCTCAATGCGTACAAGATGTTTATTGACCAGATGCGCTATTATTTCGACAGGGGTGCATTTAGGTTTAAGAACTTAATGTGCAAAGAAGCAATTCTTAAAGCCCTGTCTTACTGAGCTTATCCCATCTTGCATAGTGCACTGATACAGCAGGGTTTGCAATGATGATGAATCATCCTGTATGTAGTTTCGTATCTGCAATGCGCTTTGTACTAGCTTGATGTAAGGATATAGAAAACCTCTCTTCCCGTTCCGTTAGGTTCGAGTTGAGAGGTTTGTTTTTATACAGTCACAACTAGTATCGCTTCTAATGGTTCAGCTGATGTTCTATCATTAAGTATAGCGATTTCGCCTGTGCCCAGCTTGATTAGATAAACATTGTCATGTGAATCAAACTTAACAATCATGTATACAGCATTTTTAATACGACATACGTCTGTCGGATGCAATGTTCCTAAAGCAACAAGATTCTTTTCTTTTTCTTGATAAGTAATTTCCATATTACCACCTCAATGACAAAAGAGCCACAATAATTAACAGTGCATCACAAATATACACTGACTCATCAAGTTTATACTTGTATCTGAACACCGTGATGTAAATAGAGTATGATACCACAATTGCAAACACGATAGCTTCAATCACTTTTTATTCTCCTTTTCTTTAGTATACCACAATGTAAACCCAGCACCAGCAACGATAGCTGTGAATGTCTTGTAAGTTTCAATCTTGTACATTAAAACTTTAGACCTTAGCATATCGTTTGGGAGGTCAATGACTCTGACAGGACTATCGTGAATACCGGGCAACTGCACATACTGTCTATTCAATGAATAGGCAACGTACAGCAAAGATTCTTTTGAAATAACTGCTCGCTTAAATGTTTCCCCTGGCATTTGAATCAGCAAATGCTCTTTTGCGATTTTGCAACGAGCCGTGCCTTTTGCATCTGGCAACACGCCATTACCCATTACTTGTCTCCCCCTTTATCCTGTAAACATTTACCCTGTTTATCTAAATAGAACTTTTGGGTAATAAGCCAATCGCTGGGATGCGGGTCGTAGTGGTTAAGGTTGTAGACGCAATCAGTACAAGTACAACCGCCAAGTCTTTCATCAGCAGACGTGTTGCAAATGCGGGGAAGAGTGTTTCTCTTATCCATAATTACACCTCCACTGTAATAATTTTGTGAAACTGATTATATAAGGCACAGCCAAATGTGTACACCTTATATTTTTCATACTTTGGAAAAACTTTATAGAACAGCTGATTGACTTCTAGTAAGTCACCACCGCTTGTATAAATATCAACAACCGTTTTCTCGTGAAGTTCTCCCCACATATCCCATAAATCTTTGACTGTCATAATATTACCTCATAGTAAAACAATATTCCAATGCTTAACAGAACTAAAGCTAATGTCTGACGGAGTGGCAACAAAAACTTCTGCATCTTTCATACGAGCTGGTATTTCGCTGTAATGCAATTCTTTATATCGAATATCATTAGCACAGCCATATTCCCTAATCGTATATGTCGCATAATTAGCCGTAGAAATAGTGCGGTTAATATCTCGGATTGTCATAATATCACCTCATAGTAAAATCAGTATCAACCAGCAACACACCGCCTTTAATTCTTCTAGGCAATAGTTTGCCGGGAACTGTCAGCCCTGTTTTGAAGTCCTTGAATGTCCTTGTTTTACTCAAGAAATGTATCTCTTCTGGCGTTAAATTTGAATCGCACAATTTTTGTTCTTCGTTACGTGGGTCAATGCCGTTTTCAATATCTTCTGCAACCTTTTCATTAAAGGACTCTGCAAACAAGTCTTTGCATTTCTTCGGCATACCAGCGCATTTGATATTAAAGTAAGGGTTATCAATTGGCTCCAAGTCCTCAGCAACAACGTGCTCAATGTACGTTTTCTGCCGGACGAACCAGCCCTTGTCCCAGCTTGACTCCAACTTCCAGCAACAGAAATTGGATGGGTGAACTTTAATTCCCTTTAGCTGGTTAGGCGACAAGTCACAATGTATACTGTCTGTGTCTGCGTAGATAAAACCGGGCTTGTCTTTTCCATAATAATTTTGTTGAGCCGCACGAATGGTAAAGTTGCGGGCATAGCTAGTGATTGCTGAACCAACTGGAATGTATCCGGGTTTCTTTTCATTTTCTTCTACCTCGTAAAAGCCTACGCTCCCGTCATCTTTCTTGAAAGCGACTTTGAATGAGCTATTCATGGATGATGCCATTTTACCATACAAGTTATTCAAGAACAATTTAGCTAACTGACGCATTGCTCCTTTGCTTGTCTTCTTAATGGCCGCATATTTGTTAATGTATTCGTCAAATAGTCCTATAGTTGAATCGAACGAGCAGTAATCAAGCATCTCATAATCAACTAGATTGTAATGTTCCCGTAATAAGATAAAGTCTGTTTGCGTTAATGTAAGTTCTACACGTGTATCATGTAAGTTTCCGTCAATGTCATAGTATTCAGAGTGCGGTACACCATCTTTACCAATAACGTCCGAACTTTCCAGAGCTTCTGTGCCCTTGTACAGCCATGAACCCTTTATCTGCACAAACGGCAATTTTCCCGGTTTCAAATAGAACCTTGTTTTGATTCTAAAGAAATAGAAAGTACCATATTCCCACAATTTCTTGGGCTTTGGCTCTGGCTGAAACCAGAACGGGTCATACTTTGCAGGACAAGCAAAAGCATCATACATACCACCGACAGGAGCTTCAAGATGCACAAATTTAGGTTTACCAATTGGATAATCTGAACCAGAATCAGAGTGCATAACAGATGGATACAGGCTATTAACATCAGCAGTTACACCGTGATTGTATTCTTTACACTCTTTTCCTTTAACCAGATAGCACCAACCACCTTTGTAAGATTTATGTATCCAGTCACCTGCTGTAGCACTGCCAAACACTTCTGCATCAAGCGGAATTTGGTACAAGTCTGGGAACAGCGTTTTATAATCATCACCGACAGTCTTTCCTTTACGAAATTCATCAAGGCAACAAGAACCAATTGTTAATTTCCTATGCCCCTCATTGAACATAAATTCAAGCGCTTCTTTGATAACTAAAACGTCGTTCGCAATATATTTTAGTTCTTCCTGTGTTATAGGACAACCAGCATATCGCTTTCCCTTGTACTCCATCTCTAACTTTTGGTGCTTTGTCTTGAAACTCAAACCAATTTGCTTTAGCGAGAATGGCAGTAATTTCAGCGAGTCTTTCAACTCTATATAGTGTCCATTCACTTTGATTGTGAATGAATACCATTGTCCCATATCAGAAATAACATACTTATAAGACTTGTCTTGCATCTCCCAATTTTTACGGAAATGACCTGTTTCACCGTCTTCGTTGTAATCAAATGCCTGTTTGTAGTCTAAGTTATACATCAGATAGTATAACCAGAAGTTGCCGTCAAATTTTAAGTTGTGGAAGTAAACAACAATGTTCTCGTTCAATGAAACGTAGTAGTCAAACAGCTCACCGATAGAATGGAAAACCATAACGTCCTCTGTCCATAGCTCCACGCTTGCGGCACTCCAAACCTCAGTGGAAGTCTGCTGTTTCGTATTCTCTTCTACTGTTGTTTCAAAGTCCGCGCTAAAGGTTCGCCACTTCTCAGAGCGTGCCATTTGGTATCATTCCTCATAATCAAATTGGCCCTCGTATACTTCTTGCATATCTGCAATACGATGCCTAATATTGCCGGGTTGCCTATCTTCTGGTAATAGGATACGCAAAACCTGTTGCAGACCATCAGCGGCATTACCCTTATAGCCGATACTAGCTTTAATAGATTGCTCTTGCAACGCTTCATAGTTATCCTTAATGCGCTGGGCCGCCTTTTGAATACCATCTCGCTCAATAAGAGAACGTAAAGCGTCTTGCATTTCAAACACGTTTGGCGCATTCTCTTTAAGCATTTCAGCTTTAGCGTAGTCATGACTACCACGATAACCAACTGTGTACCAATCGGGGTGCGCAATGCGCCACCAACTTTCATCAATACTTCCAGATGGGTCTGACATTACATGCCTAAGAAAATCTTGAAACTCATTCAAGGCCGTTTCATCCACAAATGTTGCACGCATTGTTTCTGCTACATTATCAACCATAATTTCTTTTTCTTTAGCAGGGCGAACAAATCCACTTTCCACAGCCTTAACGTATCGCTCAACAGCTTTCTCACCACTAATCGGATATCCTGCCGCATTCTCAGCATATATATACTCTTGTAGTTTGGCAGGATTACTCACCAGCTGTTGAATCTTAGCTACATCTCGTGCCCTATACTTGTCCAAATTAAGAAGACGTGATAACTGAGGTGTTATTTCAGTGCGTCCACCCTCTGAACTGACTTTATTGATATAGCTGTTAATCTGTACCAGCAAAACATCCTTAGCAATACGAAGTTCTCGTGCGTGCATTGCCGCCACTTGTTGTTTGTGATTCATCCCTCAGCACCTCTTTTCATTATAAAATACCCGGCCAGTGAATGGCCACCAGCCGGGTAATTGTGTATGATTCCGAAGAAATTTTCCTTTCTTCGATATTAAATGCGTACCTTATGCGATAACAAGGCAGGAAATGTACTCACGACCGTTCTTGGACGTACCGGGCACAACCTGAATCTGGTGGAACTCGTCACCGAACTCCTTGAACATATCCACAGCGGACTCGAAATCCCGGATAAAGGTTGCAGAGTTAGTGGCGTATCCCTCGCCACCATCAGTCATGAGGGACAGAATCTTGACCATCTCGCCCTTGCTGTTCTCTTCCTCGTACAACGCCCACGACTTGAGCGTGACGGTCTGGCCCTTGATATCAACCAGCTTGTGACGGTTCGGCGCTTTGGTGAGGTTGTAGAGGTCAAAAGAGGACTGGACAGATGCGGACTTAGAGATGATGTTCATATTGATACTCCTTATTGTCTTATGTTGTGTTTGTCAGATGGACGAGTTACTGTTCGTCAGCGGACTTCTTCTGGCGCTTGCCAAAGCTGGCCGCTTCCTCAGCAGTGATATCAGTCTCCTCGATGACGTCAGCATTGTTGAACCACTGGGCGGCGGTCATGCCGTAGGTCTTGACCTTGCAGGCCATACCAGTGACTGCAACAGGCTTGAACTCGTCATTCTCCCACACCTTGGTAACAGCCTTGAGACAGGCGGCAGTGTCAGAGAAAGCACCGTCCAGAGTGGCAGTCATATCCACAACCTCGAAAGTGTTGGTGTTCACGGCCTTGACAGTAGCAGTGGTAACGACAGAACGGCGAGTGATAGCATACTTACGCATAATAGTTGTCTCCTTTTTGAATGTGAATGTTGATGTAATTGTCTGGGGATGCATCTCCCCCACACTTATTGTACCATATAGCAGTACATATTGACATAGACGATTGTTGCAATTGGGATGGACTTTCCAAACGTCCGATTTATGGGACTTTAGCAAAATCCAAGCGGATTGTCAAAAATTTAACAATCCCATACTCCACACCTAGGGCGGGACTTTCCACAGTTTCCACATGGTTTTCAACATCTCCTTTCTCGTGGTAGTTCCCACGTTAGTACCCTACAGCGTACTGTAGGATACCGACCTAGGAATTACAAATCGAACAACAACTCAGCCTTGCGATAGGTGAGGACTTCCATCGGGAAGTTATTGCCCTCATGTACTAACCAGATGGGCAAGCCCTCTTCAAGCAGATACTTAGTTGCATCAGTAGGCGCATGAAACCTGTTCTGCAAATCAGGGAACAACACCACATCAGGGTCATCAAATACACGGGTATCCATGCAATAGAACGTGTGCATAAGCTGTTCACGTGAATACCTCTGTAACAGGTACTTGTACAAGCGGTGGGCCAGCTGGCTTGCGTTCAGACGCGCACTCATTTTTCAGACTCCCCCTTTGCATCCATATAGCCGGAAAGGTATACAAGAATTTCGTCCAAGTCCTTAGAAACATTGGTAGGAGTGTTGGACTTAACGACAGACCGGGCAAGGGACAAAGCGTTGTAGAGCTGAACTAACTCTACAGGTTTGTATGCCTTGAGATAGAGCCTAATCACAGCATCCACCAACCTTTCCAAGCGCCAAAGGCATACACCAAACCGCCAGCAAAGAACATCAAGACAATGGGCAATACACAGCCCAACTGATATGCAGTCATTTCTCATGACCTCACTTTCTCGTGGTAATTCCCACGTTAGTACCCTGTACAGCGGTACAGGATACCGGCCTAGGAATTACTATTAGAAATAACCAACATCCTTGCCGACTTTCTTTGCAAGAGTGGTAAAGGATTTATCATTGGCACTGCAATCAGCAATCCAAGCACAACGTTCCTCAGCAGTTGTGAACAGACGAACCATATCCCACGCCAACCAGACGTTAATATCATGGTATTCACCCAACTTCTTAACTGCCGTAACGTGTTCAGCCCACTGCTGACGATTAGAACAGTCACTAAACCAGTGCTCAGCACGGGCCTTTAGTATCGAATAATACTTTTTCATTTTCATAGTTACCACCTCTTGCCATAGTTCATATACTCAGTGTGCAAGTTGCTAATGCACACAGCCATGCCCTCAAATCTCATTGTGCAACCCTCACCCAATTTTTTAAGTGCATGGTACTCATTTGTGCCCAACAACTCTTGAGTAAACCGATTGACGTGACGAGCCGTAGTGTGACTGCAATCAACAGGGTACATCACTTCAACATCAGCATCAGTGTCGTGATACTTCACAGACAGTATAATGGTAGAATACGACACCAGCCGCACTTCTTTGAGACAACCATAATCAGTGATAAACTCAACATGACACTGTGCAGACGGCATAGAACGAAGATGATAAGAATTAGTAGTCATAATTTGTACCTCTTCAATACATTAGATTTGTCTTGTGTGAGTAGTTCCCACGATTGCACGTCATACCTTAGTATGGCGTGGCGTCCTAAGAATTACCGAATATCTTTTACAAACTCATATTCATAATCAGCTACAACGGCATGGTACAACATTGCCATAAATTACCTGTTGACATTGTACTGAACCTGTGGTATAATATAGACAATGAAAGGGGAAACAGTAGAGAGCAACCGGAAAGGCAATTAGTAAGACCAAAACGGAAACTCAAAACAAACCCTTGACAAAAGAACGAAAATGTGGTACAATAAAGGTGGAAAGAAACCACAAATTGAATCACAAAAGAGAACATTGAAGAGGTGTTTAAGATGACTCAGAAGAAATCTATCCGTATTTCCTACTATGCAATAGCGAACAACCCACGTTTGGCCGCTGGCCAGTTTAAATACTATATTAGGCATCGTATTGCAGATATGCAAGAAGTATACGAGGGCCAATTTGATT
>ERZ1024431.104-NODE-104-length-9408-cov-7.494921_pt1 | contig 9408 bp, 12 predicted proteins | sample MGYA00520782_ERZ1024431 | MGnify/ENA primary metagenome ERZ1024431 (study PRJEB33242, sample SAMEA3444288) | Homo sapiens | biome: Host associated; feature: Gastrointestinal tract; material: Stool | place: Uganda | collected 2011-01-01 ...
TACGAGATAAGCTAGTGACTGGAGTTCAGACGTGTGCTCTTCCGATCTACTGTATTCCGGAAAGCTGATGTTTGGGAAAGACCGAACAGCGTAGCCTATGACATTTTGGAGGAAGAGTGCCGCAATGCCAGACCACTGATCCGTCAAAGAGTGGAGCAGATTGTCAACGAATATAAGTTTCCGCAGTTAGAACGAGACGAGATCATGTACACCATTGCGGATGTTCTGACGGACAGACTTTTGCCGAAAAAGGAGGAAAAGTAATGGATGCTGTGGAGTTTTTGGACAAGGTTGACCGTCTCAGCAAAAGGGGATCTACCGAAGAAAAAGCGAGCTACAACGATTATAGGACATCAGGAGATAACACATGGGCGGTGAAGTTTGTCGAGCAGTGGGCCGCCGAGCATCCCATCAAAACCCTCCAGAGCGTATTCCTTGAGCAGTGGCCGGACGCGCGTATTCATAAAGAGGATGGGTTACCGATGGCCAGCCCTTGCGACCTCGACGGCAAGCTGGTGGGCAAATGCGAGGGGATTCATTGCCCGGAGTGCCGGAAGAAATTCTGGCTTGCGGAGGTGGAGGAATGACCCGTGAAGAGATTTTAGCCGCTGCCAAGCAGTGCGTGTGCGGAGACCGGGACCAGGATTACGGCAGCCCGGAAACGTCTTTTAATATGATTGCGGCGCTGTGGGAGCCGTATATCCGGGAGAAATGCGTCGGGCCGGATGCGGACGTCTGCATCACCGGCGCTGACGTGGGGGCTATGATGTGCCTGTTTAAGATCGCCCGCATCGCCACTGGCCACGGCAAAGCAGATAACTGGATTGACCTCGCCGGTTACGCCGCCTGCGGCGGGGAATTGGAGAACCTATGAGCGACTTGGAGCAGATCGCCATCGAGCGGCTGAAAGCGGCATCGGATATGAGCCTGCGGCTTTTTGAGAAACCGTTGGTGATCACCTATTCCGGCGGGAAGGATAGCGATGTGCTGTTGCATCTGGCAAGGGCCAGCGGCATCCCATTTGAGGTATTGCACAGCCTCACCACGGCAGACGCGCCGGAGACGGTGCGGCACGTGTACGATACGTTTTATCGGCTGGAATGCAAGGGCATCAAGTGCGACGTGGACAAGCACGTCCAGCCGGACGGCTCCCGTATGACCATGTGGAAACTGATTCAAAAGAAGCTCATGCCGCCCACACGCCTGATGAGGTACTGTTGCGCCGTCCTTAAAGAGGGGGGAGGCAAGGATCGGTTTATCGCTACGGGTGTTCGCTGGGCGGAATCCACGGCCAGGAAACGCCGCGGCGGCTTAGAGGTATTAGCGTCTAAGCCACAAAGCAACTTGATCCTATCAAACGATAATGACGAGGATCGCCGATTATTTGAAACGTGCCAGCTTAAGGGGAAGCGAGTAGTAAACCCTATTGTGGACTGGCAAGCGGCAGATATTTGGGATTACGTCGGCGTCGAAAAAATCCCCATGAACCCGCTGTACTGCGAGGGTTTCCACCGGGTCGGATGCGTAGGCTGTCCCATGGCAGCCGCCAAAACCAGAACCTTGGAATTCGCCCGCTATCCCAAAATCAAGGCGGCGTATATCCGGGCCTTTGCTCGGATGCTGGAAGAGCGGAGAAGGCGGGGAAAAATGGGCGGACCGGTTTTTAGAATGGGTGATACCGGCGTAGATGTATTCCACTGGTGGATGGAGGACGGCGTTCTGCCGGGGCAGGAAGTGCTGGGAGGCTTTGAGGAATGACAAACTTTGAGTTTTACACGAAAAACGCAGCCAGATTGGGTGAGCTGATCGAAAAAGCCGTGGATGACGCACTGGAAGCAAAGGGCTGCTCACTTGATCTGAAATACCCAGAGAAGCTATCCAATGTCGATGATACCCGCATGGTGACGTGGGCAAGCTGGCTGAATGAAGAAATGTAGGGAGGAACTATGAGAGATACAAAGCTCGTAAATGCGCTGCGTGGGCTGCAGCATCAACTCATCGACTGAAAGGAGATATTAAACTATGCAGTTAGAAGAAGCCGTTGAAATTCAGAAGGCTTACAGCAAGCTCACGTCTGGGCAGGTCCCCTTCACCAAGAAGAATATGTGTGCGATTTTGGCGCCACTTAGAGACAAGTACGGCCTGACGGACAGGCAGGTGCTGGCAGTTGCTCGCAACGAATTGTCCTTGGAAGAAATCATGCTGCTCAACCAGACTCAGGAGGAGACGAAGCAACATGGATAAGTACATCAATCAGCAGACATTGCAGAACGCATTAGAGCGTAAGCAATGCGGGCCTGCTAACAAGAGGTACACCGAGGGTTGGAACGATTGTCTCATGCGAGTGAAGAGTATGGTGAGTGCTGCTCCTATTATTGATGCCGTGCCGGTAGTACGGTGCAAGGACTGTAAGAACAGTTGCAAAGATGGAACCGGACGTACCTGTGAAGGCTATTGGTACGAATTGAGCGAGTTTGCTGTGTCAGTAGAGGACGATGATTTCTGCTCCTACGGCGAGCGAAAACCCAGTGCGGACGGCTGACCGCCAGCTGCCCCGCGCAACAAAAGGAGGTAAGCTATGGAGGATCGGGACAAAAAACTGCTGGAAGCCTATGCAGCGCACAACATGAACGTGAGGGAGACCGGCAATGCGGTTTACCTGCACTATAACTCCATCCGCTACCGCTTTCGGCTCATTCAGCGGGAAACCGGGCTGAACCCACGGAATTTTTACGATCTGGAAAAGCTGTTAGCCATGATAGATGCGCAGGGGTCCTGACCACCTGCATCGGTAGATCAAAGGGGAGGGGCACTTCATAAAGGAGGCCCAATATGAAATACCGATACACCGTCCAGCAGCTCCAAAAGATGGAGCAGTGCCGCTATCTCACCGACCGGGAGCGGCGCGTGTTCAATCTGGTTTGCCGCCGTGGCTGGGCGATTGAGGATGCGGCGGCAGAGCTGTACCTATCCCGTTCCTCCGTAAACGCCTGCCTGCACTCCATCCGGGATAAAGCGGGCATATCCCGCCCAAACAAAAAGCATCCATAAGCCATGACAAGCGGTGTCCTGTGGTACGGTAACCATAGAGCACCGCTTGTTTTGCGCGCGGAAACAGGGGGTGTATTTTTAGAGAAGGAGGAATCTCTCTATGGCTGAATTTGCAAGCAAGGGCGTCGCAGGCACTGCTCTCGGCACCGGCATTGCCGGTCTGTCTCTGGGCGTCCTGAACTCTCTGGGCGGTCTCGGCGGGATGCTGCTGGGCAATCGCGTCATCCCCTTTGCCGCTGGCATGGCGGCGGAGGCCGGATGCAGCGAGAACCACACGGTCAACCGCTACGAGTTGTCCATGGTGCAGGAGAACGCCAAGCTCCGCAGCGACATTGCCCTGCGGGATGCCAACACCTACCAGGACCAGAAGATGCTGGAGATGTACAAGTACATCGACGGCAAGCTGGGCGAGGTGCAGGGTGTGCTGGCTTCTCAGGCGGTCAACAATCAGGCCACCAAGGACAGCTTCCAGCTGTTGCAGGAGCGCGTGGACTGCTGCAAGAACGAGCTGTGCGGGGCCATTTCCCGGGAGCGGGACGAGCGGAAGTGCGCTGACAACACCATTGTCACCTACACCAACGCCACCTTTTATCCCAAAATGGTCGCGGACATCACCACCGGCACCGGCACCACGCCCCAGTCCACCTATAACCCCCTCCCCGTCTCCAACTGCGGCTGCAGCTGCTAAGAGACGCAGAGGGAAGAAGAGAGGGGCATAGCGCCCCTCTCTCCCGTCATTGGAGGAATCTATGGTAACATTGGATCAGATCAAGCAGGGCGCTGCCCGCTATGTAGATGAGGAATTCACCGGAAAGCTCACCGGCTGGCAGAAATGGGCCGTTGGAGCCGGGGCCGCTATGGCCCTTGGCAATCTGGACGCCACCATTTCCGCCCTTCGGGAGCATCCCGCCATGAAGGCCCTCGGCGTCTTTGACGAGGCGGGGAACGTAGACCTTGACAAGATCTACACCTGCCTGAAAACCGAAGCCGCTAAAGGCCCCGTCACCACCAATATCCCCCTGATTGGGAACGTCACGCTGAATGAAACGGATGTGGACAAGCTCTACACCTTCATCAAGCAGAGTTAGGAGGATCGTATGCACGAGATCAGACACTTGGCCGAAGAGATCCGGGAGGAACTGGACGATGCCGAGAAGTACGCCCGCGAGGCTGCCAAGCACACCGAGGACAGCCCGGAGGACGCCAGCACCTACGCCGACCTCAGCCGTCAGGAGCTGGGCCATGCCAATAAGCTCCACGAAATGGCCGTTCGCCATATCGAAAAAGCGAAGGACGCCGGTCACCATCCCACGGAGGCCATGCAGGCCGTCTGGGACTGGGAGCATGAACGGATGCTGGACCGCGCCGCCCATGTGAAAACGCTCCTGTCCATGATGTAAACGCCAAACAAAACACCCCCGCCAGACGGCGGGGGTGTTTCTTACTTGTAGGGGTTCTTGGCGTTGGTGGTGCAGATAATGTCCCACAGATCCGCCCGGTGCTCTTGACCGGCAAGGGCGGCGCTGGCCTCCGCCTTGCTGACCCTGCCGTTTCCGTCCGCGTCGGCCCTGTCCTTCATGGAGAAATACTCCTTGGGGGAAAGTCCGGCATCATGCGCCTGCTTCACCTTCTCGTAGGCTTTCCCGCTCATTTTCTCGCTGCCGTACTTCTGGTACAGGGCCAGAAATTCCCCGGTGGATACGCCGATGTCCCGCTTGGACGTTTTGGCGTTCTCAATCCACTTGGCGCTGGGATCATACTTGGGGTCCACCTGCTGACGGGCCGTCTCACGCGCATATTTATACACGTTCTGAATGTAGTCCGACTTTTCGCTGTCGCTCATGGACTTGTAGGCGGGCAGCTTCACCGCCGCCTCCACCAGCTCCTTCCGCGTCTGACCCATGGCCTTGGCGTACCGGGTGTATTCCTCTCCGGTCAGGGTCCGGGTCTCGCCCTTCACCGTATAGGACTTCTCCGCCGCCGCCGGATAAACGGCGCTGTCTCCGGTGGCCTTCGCCAGCCGCCGGATCTCCTGCGTGGCGGGGCTGTTGTCCTGCGCCTTCAGGAAGCCGGGGGAGAAGAAGGACTGGAACACCCGCTCCGGCGCGGAGCCATTGGAGACCTCGTTGCCCCACATATCCACCATGGGTTGAAGCTGATTCCGTGCGCCGGGAACCTTCTTCGCCGCCCCCTGCAAGAAATAGTTCACGTCAGAGGCCACCTGCCCGGAACCCTTCTCCACATAGCTTTTGCGCACCGTATCATCAAATACGGACGCAACCTTGCTTCCGATGGTGGGGATATACTGTCCGGCGTAGCTGCTAATTGCCTTGTCTGCGATATAGAGAACCGGGCTGTCCGCATAGCTGATGTTGGCGATCAGGTCGTTCAGGGAGGACAGCATGGAGGTTTCCAACACCACGTCCTGCATCCCCAGCAGGGCATCCGCCACGGCGTCAAAGGTCCCGCCGCCTTTCTGGGCGGATTCCATGATGGCCGCTCCGGCAAAGAGGGGCATCGCCGCAGGCACCGCCCAGTCCAGGGAATAAGACTTGTCCCCGATCTGTAAGGCGTAATCCTGGCCGCCAGTGGCCTTTTCAAAGGCTTCCTCCTTGTCATCGTCACCGGCCCGGACGTGGAGAAGCCCCTCCGCCGCCAGATAAGCACCCAGCGCCAGAATCCCGGTGCCGGTGAGACCGGATGCAATGGAATCCACGGCGTCCGCTGCCGTGCATTTCCCGGATTTCACGTCAAACATGGCCTCTTTGATGCCCTTGCCCAGTCCGATGGGGCTGTAATCAAGACCCGTGGTCAGGATGTTGGCCGGGGTCTTGCGGAAGGGGAGAAGCGCATCGGTGACAAGACTTAGACCGCGCTCAACAATATTGTCGCTCGCATCATACCGGCCTCGCTTAGACAGCGCCTCGGAAAGAGCTGTGGTGTTGCGGTAGGTAGCCTTCTGCGCTTCCTCAATGGCGTAGACCCGTGCCGCCTCCACGTCTGCGGTTCTGGTGCCCGCGTGGGCCTCTGCCGCCGTCACGCCCTTGGCTTGCAGTGCTTGGGCAAAGCTGTCCACATAGGCCGCGCGGTTGAAGATCACGTCCTCATAGTCAAGGGCGCGGCTGTTCAGGTCTCCGATGCCCTGCACGGCACGGGAGAGAACGTCTTCCCCCTTGAACATTTTCCGCTTGCTCTGGATCTCCCGCTCAATACCTGCCGCCGTGGCGTCGGAATACTTCCCGCTGCCCATGGCTGCGCTCTGGTCCGTCTCATACTGGCCCTTGGCAAAGGCTTTCAGATCCTTGTCAACATTCACGGCCTTTGTCCGCTGAGAAGGGTCCTTGATGACCGCCCGCTCGATTGCGGTTCCGATGCCGTCTTTGATCTTCCGTGCGCCGAACTGAATGGCGTTGCCCATGATGTTGCGGATGTGGGTGGTGGGGTTAGTCAGCATGGAGGTGTACCGCCAGAAATTGGCCTTCTCCCGGAACGTGCTGGGGATCTGGTCCGCAATGGAGGTGGTGATGGCGTCCCACGCCGCCGCCCGCTCCGCGTCCGTCTCTGCCATCAAGTAGTTGGTGGCCAGCTCATCAGAGAGGGTGAAGCCCGTCACCTTGTCGATGTAGTCCACCCGTGCGCTTTCCACGTCTCCGCTGTCGGGGGTGCTCTGCCGGGGCGTCCGGTTCTGCCGCGCCGCCCGGTCATTCATTTTGTCTACCAGCCGCCGCAGCGTCAGCAGACGGCCCTCCGGCGTCAACCGATTCATCAGGTTCATAGCCTGCACCATCTGTGCGCTGTCATGGGCTGTATCCGCAATAGCCGTTGCCAGCTCAAAGGCAGCCTTGTGGTCTCCTTCGGAAATGGCGAGGTTGTAGGCGCTGATGGCCTCGGCGGTGTCTGCCTTGGTGATCCGCTGTCCCAGCTCCGCCTTGGCAATGAAGCTGTTCGCCACCTCGCGCCAGCCGTCCCGTGCGATCTTGGCCTGCGCCTGCTGCACGGCGCCCCGGTCCGTCACCACGTCATAATCGAATTTACCGCCTGCAATGGCGTTTTCGTACACGGTTGCCATCTCTGGGGAGGTCAGGGGGCTGTTGAGAATGGTGGAGACCGTTTTCTCCACATTTCGCCCGGTGTCAGGGTTCACTGTTGGCACCTCAGAAGGCGCCCGCCGCTGTTCTGCCTGGATGCGCTGGGCGCTGTTGGGGTTGACCGGGTAAAACTCATCACTCTTGGCCTGCATGGTGTCAAAGGGCGTGTTCACCGCACCCGCCACAGCGTCTCCCGGCGTGTCAAACTCTGCCGCACCTCCGTTCTTGACATTTTCCGCCCCCTGTGCTATGCTATCATTAGCATTGAGGGGACGCGTACCCTCAACAGACGCCTGAGATTGTGTCCCAGCGTCACCATTGGTGGCAAGGCTGGTTGGATTGGCACGATCCCCGGCGTCTATTTTTATAACGTTCCCGTTCGCGTCAATCACTTCATGCAGATAAAATCGGTTTTTGCTGGTGCGCTTTACAACGGCAGCTACATAAGCAGTTTCGCCGTCCATAGTGACCGGGGCGGCAAATACATAGCCGTCATAGGGGCGGCCTTTCCAATTCTGCTGGAAATCAATTTGCTGCCCGCGCCGGAGCACTTCCGGAATGGCGGGGATCACGGCGGCCTTTGCCCCGCCTACGCCATGGCTCAAATCGTCCTTCACGGAACGCCCGTTGATGTCAATGTCTCCAAAGCCGGGTCGAGACACGACCCCCTTAATAGCCTCAAACATTTTCCTTGCCTTTTCAGCCATGGTTCGGCCCTCGACAAATGGGATTGCTTTGGAGGATACGGTCGAGACCGGCTCTGTGCCGTTAAGCCCCGGTATACTCTCTCGCAGCCGTTCAACGATCTGAACTGTCTCGCCCTTGTTTGCCGCCGTCTCCACCCCGGGGACGGCGTTTTGCGCGCCCTCTGCGGCGTTTGCGGGGGCGGGGGTATCAATACTATCCCGCACCTCCGGGCGTGCCTCCTGCGTAGGCTGTGCGTCCGCCTGACTGCTTCCACGCTGTCGGATCACGTCAACGCCTGCGCCGATGCCGCCCATGGCGGCGCCCACCGCCGCGTCATACAGTGCCTCGCTCAGATCGAACCGGGCAGAGGGGTCATAGGTGGCCCGCTGCAAAAAGGGCTGGGCATAATCTTCCAGAAATTCTTCTCCGCCCTCGGAGATCATGGAGAGGGCCAGCCTCCCGGCGGGACGCTTGGCAAGGTCGCTCATGACCTGAACGGCTGTGTTTTCGCCAAATTTTGCGATCAGTTTGCTGGCGGCCTTCTCCGCGAGACCGCGGCCAAACGTCTTTTGAAACAGCTTAGAAACGTTGGAGATTTGCTCTGTACCGAGGCTCAGCGCGCCGCTGCCAAGCCCGTAGGCAAGCTGCTGGCCATAGTTGGCCCCGGCCTGTCTGGCCCGCTGGGCGCTGCTCCCGGCGGAACGGGCCGTCATCAGGGCAAGACCGGCACCGGGGATCACGGCGCTGGCTGCCACGTCCCCCGCCATCTGCACACCCTGAACGCCCAGATCTACGGCGAATTGGCCCACCGGACCCAGCCCTTCCTTGGCCTGTGCCACGTCCGCAGCGGAGCTTTGGGAAAGGCGGTCAGCCTTCTGATATGCCTTGTCCGCCACCGCCTTGTCGGACCGCTCCACCGCCTTGGTATAGCCCTCATGGGCCGCGATGCGGCGTTTTGCGCTGGCAAGGTAGCCCTGCACCTGCTTCACGTCCGCCGCCGTCATGGCCTTGCCGTTGGCCCACTTCACGTCCCGGAGCATCTTCTCATACCGCTTCACCGCGTCATGGTCGCTTTGCAGGGAATCCCCGGCGTTCTGGTTGGCGATCCGGGTATTCAGCTTCCCGGCCCCCTCTGCCAGCACACCGCCCAGATTTGCGTAGGCGGAGCCGGTGGACTTCGCTGCACCGGAGATCACCTTCCCCACGCGCCCGTTATCCAGAGAGGGGGGCGTGGTGCCGCCGGTCCGCACGTCTGCCAGCAGGCGGCTGTTGGGGCGGCTGTTCCAGGTGCTGGCGTTCTCCATAGGCCGGGGGGAGGCAGAAGGTGTAACGGCCTTCGTTTTCTTGGCCTTGGCGGGCTGGGTCCCGCTCTTTCGCTCGACCGGTGTGCCGTCTAAGTGCACCAGACCCCGCCCGGGTGTCGGAACGCTCTGCCCGCCGGTCACAGCCTGCCCGGTTTTGATATACACCAGCTTACCCATACTGTCACCCCTTGTAAACAATGCCGTAAGGCTTCAAAACTTCTGCGTTGATTCGACGCTGCTGCTCTGCCGTCAGCTTAGACCAGTTGTTATCCAGCCAC
>ERZ1024431.111-NODE-111-length-9020-cov-12.254322_pt1 | contig 9020 bp, 10 predicted proteins | sample MGYA00520782_ERZ1024431 | MGnify/ENA primary metagenome ERZ1024431 (study PRJEB33242, sample SAMEA3444288) | Homo sapiens | biome: Host associated; feature: Gastrointestinal tract; material: Stool | place: Uganda | collected 2011-01-01 ...
CGGCATACGAAATAAGCTAGTGACTGGAGTTCAGACGTGTGCTCTTCCGATCTTGGTACTAAATATTTTTTTTGTGTAATTAATTTCACCTTTTTATCACAATTTCACGCCCATCCTCTCTCCTCTCGTCTCTAAATTTCATCACCCTTCCCCAACCCTTCCTTTCAGCCCTAACTTTCCCCTAACTCGTCAACATCTAATCCAAACTCCATACAAATCCTATAAAATCGCCTATTTTATCGACTACCTTTCTAATTTTCCTTAATCCATCAACTCGCCTAATAATCAAAAATTTTCTATATTTTCAACAAACACTTATATCTCACTCTATCCCCACCCTTTAATTCACCCTAAAACTCCCAATAATTTAATCGAAAAGTTATTTTTGAAGTATTTATCTAAAATTTCCACCTAACTTTAAAATTTTTTATATGGAGAATAATAAAGCAAAGATGCAAATCTCAAACGCATCAAATAAAACTTTAAACAGATAATAAAAATTAAACTAAAATAAAAGGAGACGTTAAAATGAACACAACTGAAAGCACGAATGAAAACACGAAAAAATTAATTACACAAAAAAAATATTTAGTACCAATGTGGAATTATAAAAACCATAAAATGAAAGATCATCTTGCTCTCATAAATGCACAAGATAAATATCAAGCAATGTTAATAGCTATTGGTTCTCATAACTGGTCGCCAGCAGATGAAAATGGCTACTCAACTGAACTTCCAAAAGATGAACAGTGGCATGTAGATATGAACTATGAAGCATATCAGGAATTTAATGAAAATGACGATTTATCTTGTTTATTTACTTATATGGACATAAGTGGTAGAATAAAACCAGAGGTAAAGATATTAATAAAACCATTAGAAAACCTATCAGAACAAAAATCAGAAATGGAAGATGATGAAAATATGGAACTTTATGATTACATGTATTGGGGAGATTACAATGCCCAAATACAAACACTTGCAGAAAAAGCTTTACCTGAAAGATGGAGTTTCGAAGGAAGAGATGATAACTATATTCTTAAAAATTATTTAAAATATACCTTTATCAAATTACAAAATGAAGGAAAAATAATTGAAACAGATACATATTGTGTTTTTAATACAGGTTTATTTTCACACTATTCTGTACCAATTTATGCATACGGAGAGTTAAATAAAAATAGAGCAGACAATTATCCTAAATGGTATTTTAAAGGATTTAAAGATGAATATGAATTAGGAAAATTAGATTTAGAAACTGATTTTCCAGAAAGAGTTGATTACTTTTCTGATCCTCAAAGATTTATATTTAATTGGCATAATAAAGTAATTATAAACAATAAACATATTCTTGACGATTTAAATACACACAAAAGGTTGTCTGAATCAATTAAAAACAGTTCTCGACCTTTAAAAGATTTAAATGGAGTTATAAACGCTGCCATACAGAATGTAATAGCAAATTATAAATTAGCTGTTCCACATTACTATCAAGACAAAATACAGTTAATGATTCCTTTATCATTCGACAATAATGGAACATATGATGTAGCTTTAGTTCTTGATTTGTTAAAGAATGGCAATTATTTAGCTACTACTTGTTTGACAATGCAAATGGCATATATGAAAGCTCGTTTAATAGCAAGACCAGAATCAAACTGGTTAGTAGCAGAAAATATAGTTTCTACTGAAGAAGAAGAAAAAGAAGAAGAAAATTAAATATCCTCATTACAAAAGCAGATTGATTTTCAGTCTGCTTTATTTTTTATTCAAATCTCTTTTGTTCTAATTTCTTTACTCTAATCTTATCAACACATAAATCTATTTATTGGCATCCAATATTCAAATAAATTGTGGCTACTTCACAACCACTTATCTCAGATTAATTTTCAAATTAAAGTTTCAAAAGCAAATATATCTCACCTTTTTTATTTTAAAAGAGAGAACAATATTATAGGAAATAATTTTGTAAAATAAAATTCAAAATATTTAAAAACAAAGGAGAGATTTTTTTTATGAACACATCAACAGCATTACAAGTAACGGATTTTAATTTTTATGGAGACGATCTTATTGCACTCAAAGATAATGCAACCGGTGAAATCTTTACAGCAATTAATTCAGTATTAAGAGGAATTGGTTTTAAAGATGAACAAGTGAGATACCAACGCTCAAAATGGATAAAAGATAAAACTTTATCTAAAGGGGTGTTGAAGTTCAACATACCTACTAATGGTGGATATCAATTAACAGAGTGCATTTCTGTACACAAATTACCATTAGGACTTGCCAAAATTAATATTACAAAAAGATTAGAAAGAGATTATTCAAATATTACAGAAAAACTTGAATTATACCAAGACAAATGTGCAGATATATTGGCTTCAGTATTTATAGATCATAAAACACCAACAGATACAAACATTCAACCTCTTATAGATGCAGTTACTACTCTTACACAAACAATAACACAGATGCAGGAAGATATATCAATGTTGTTTGAATTAAAAAAGAGAATATTTATATAAATAATTTTTAAAAACAGGAGGAATAAAATGAACAATTTAATCACAACAGCAAATAATAACACTATAACATCCATAGAAGTAGCTCAAATGATTGGGAAAGAGCATAGATTTCTTTTAAGGGATATTCACAGATATATTAATCAAATTAATAAGATAAATGAAACAAAAATAGGAGAGAGCAAAATTGCACTCACCGATTTCTTTATTGAGTCTAATTATATTACTTCACAAAATAAAACACAGCCTTGCTACAATGTTACTCGTAAAGGTTGCGAATTCATAGCAAATAAGCTAACAGGAATTAAAGGTACTGAGTTTACAGCAAGATATGTTAATAAATTTCATGAATTAGAAGAAAACAATATTAATAATACGCTTATTTCAACTTTACAAAATATATCAAACACAATTTTAGAAATTCAAAAATCAACTAACGAACGTATTGATAAAATAGAAGAACTTCTTAAATCTCAAACATCTTTACCCACATCATCTACAAAGAAATTACCTGAGCTTAAATATTCACGTTGGAAATCAAGAATGTTTGAAAAATTAAAGTTGCTTACAGAATATGCAAACAGCAATTCTGCTTATACTATCACTCTTGCAGATACTCTTCACATAACAATAAATGAAATGCAGGATACATATGATATAGAACTCTCCGACTACATAAAGGATTATATGCTTGAAAACAGCTCAGAAGAAAAACCTTATGATTTGGATGTTATTAATTACTATAAGGATATTAGAGATTTATATTCGTCAACAGTTGATTCAATTATGGATAAGCTTAATCTTAAAGCAGATATCTCATCTCCAAAGAATATTTTTGACATATTGGCACAAAATATAGCATAAAATCAATTATTTTAAGGCGTTTAAATATAATTTTAAACGTCTTATTTTTTCAAAAAACACAATACCCTTTATTTTCAATTTATTTGCCCCTTATTTCAATTTTATCTTTTACCCTATCAATTTACCAAGAAACAAATAAAAATTAAACCTAGGGCAAATGAGATGGGTAGAATTATATCTTAGCATTAACTTGTTTGTGCAACTTCTATAAAACATTATTTAAAATCAATATTATTTTTTATGCAAAATGTTATTTTTATCTTTTATCTTCCTATGGGGGGGTACTTTAAAACCATATGAAAAACAACTTATTATTTAAATACCCTATTCTCAAAAATACGCAGAAAATCGTTATAAACAAAACATAAATAGAGAATATTATAGAATAAACAATAAAACATCATTTGCAAAATAAAAGGAGAATTTTTATGTTACAACTACAAACTTATGATAAAATAGTATTTGAGAACTTTATAAATACTATAGTCACAAATGCAAGAAAGGAATTATCTATGATAAACAAGCAAAAATGGGAGATTCCACTATATTCTAAAAATCAAATTAATAAAGCTGGAAAGACCTTTGTTTCAGCAAACTCAACTCAAGAAGAAAAAGAAGCAGCATTAACTATAATCAATAATTGGAGAGCTTCACATGCTTATCCTTTACAGGTTATATGTAGTAATCTTAGACGTTCATATCCAAATGCCATAGTAGTACAACGTCTCAAACGACTTGAATCTATTACAGGAAAAATTGAAAGATTCCCGGATATGCAATTATATAAAATGCAAGACCTTGGTGGATGTAGAGTTATAGTTGATAATATAGATCAGGTATATTCAACAGCAGAAAAATATAAAAAATCAAGAATACGTCATATACATAAGCGTGATTATGATTATATAGAAAATCCTAAAAAGTCAGGTTATAGAAGTTATCATGTAGTATATCAATTTCATAGTGATGCAAAAGAAACCTATAACAGAAATATGCTTATTGAAGTTCAATTCAGAACAAAGCTGCAACATATATGGGCTACTGCTGTTGAGACAATGGGTATTTATACAAAAAGCAATCTAAAATCAAGCCAAGGAGATGAAAATATTTTAAGATTTTTTGTATTGGTATCATCTTTATTTGCCATTGAAGAAAAATGTCCCACTTGTCCAAACACACCAGCAACAATAGATGAGCTTGTAACAGAGATAAAAGATTTGGATAATAGATATAAAATTACCTCTACTCTCTCTGGCTTAAAAGTTGCAATAAATTATACACACAGTAAAAATAATCAAAAAAAAAATGTTTATTATGTTCTAATACTCAATTATCAAAAGCGTATGATGAGTATAAAAAACTTTAGCGCAGCAGATATTTCTGAAGCCACATATATCTATAATAAAATTGAAGAAGAAACAAACAATGATAATATAAACGTTGTATTAGTTTCAGCAGATTCATTTAACAACCTTAGAGCTGCGTATCCAAATTATTTTGTAGATATATCTCAGTTCATTGAGAAAGTAGATAAATATATTAGCTAAAAATTAAAACCAAATAGATTTAAACAGAGAATAGACAGATGAATTATTTCGTCTGTCTATTTTGTTGTATAAAATTTATTGTTTAAAAAAATAAATAAAGAAAAAATAAATAAAGAGAGAAAATAAAAAGAGAAAATTTTTAGCTTTACGCTATTTAGCGGAAAGCTAAAATAACTCATATGTAGCTTTAGCGGAATATGAGTTATTAGTCTGTCTTATTAAATTAGTATATCTTCTTTCAGTTCAGTTAACCTACACAAAAGTGTAGTCAAAATTCTCATATTTTAAAATTAGACATACATAAAAGTGTAGTTTTCTGAACGCTCGTCACTTGCATCTTTTATTTGTTTCGAAAGAGAATAAATAAATATCATATACAAAGAAAGGAGGAATTTTTAATTGCAACAAAAAACAGAATATTTTACACGTTTCCCAAGTAATTACATTCAAGGGAATATTAAAACCAAATATGGAGTCAGCAGAAAATTCTATATTACTTATATCCTTATTGATAAATATAGGTCGTATGAGGATTATAGTTGGATTACCATTCGCAAAGTCATGGAATTTTATGGTTATAAAACAACCAAACATAAACCAAAAGCCTTTCATGAAATTCTCGATGTATTAGAGTATATGGTCAATAATAAAATGATTGAGGTTAAACAAGAACTTGATTCACTTAATTATGATACAGGAATAGAAATTAGAATTATTCCTGATAATTTTGATGCAATAAGTGATTTTTCAAAAATTACATCATCTCAACTTGATTTTATTATGATGAACGAATCAAGTCTTAGCAAAGAGAATATACTAATGGCTTTCCTTTATATCAATTCTTATATTTATATCCGTCCAAGAGATAAGGATAATAAAGAGCTTTTGTCTAAACCAGAAACTAAGCCAGAAGCTTTTTGGCGAAGCATACAAACAATGGCAAATGACTTATCCATGTCAAAAGATACAATAAACCAGTGCATTCAGTATCTTACTTCTTATGTTGAAAACAACAAACCTCTCCTTATAAAGAGAGAAGTAGGTAGTGTACAGTTGGATAAAACCAAGCCACCAAAAAATGTTCCAAATATATACGTTCTTAATAAAGAAGGTTATGAGCAAGAAATAGAATGGGCTATTAAAAAAATGTTGGAAGTATATAAAGTAAGTTCATTTGAAGAGATTAAAGGAAAAAATAAATAGAAACTTTGGAGAACAAGGAAAGGAGGAATAATTATGGGTGTAAAAATTATCCCACAAAAATTTTCATTTGAAAAACCGACTATAACAAACTCTAAAGGTGAAGTAATATCAAATGGAATAAATATAACTATACAAATAGATGCTTTTAAAGCAAACAAAGAACAAATCAAAAAGGACTTAGCTGCTATTTTTGCTGAAGTCCTTGAATACTTTGGTTAATTCGACCAAAAATAATTATTAAAAAGCGAATAATAAAATGTAACCAAATAATTAATCATAGGCAAGGAGGATTTTAAACTATGGAAGACAAACAGTGGACAAAAATAAGGCATGAAAGGATGAGAAGTGATGGAATAAGAGATCCGGAACAGATTGATAAATTTGTTAATGATACTTATTCATTAATTGAAAATAACAAATTTTCAATAGTTGAGGCATTAGAAATAGTAAAACTTTTATCTATATTAATTGAAAAAGACAAGAAGCTAATTTTGAGAGAACCTTTGATGGTAACAAGACGATTTAAAAAAGAGGGTTAATCCCCTCTTTATCCTTAATATTCATTTAAATCACTATTAAAGTGTTTTAATGCTTCTTTATAAAAACTTTTATATAAAAAAGCATAATGTTTACTATATTTTTCAAAGACATTTGGTGTCGGAGATATTGTATTTATAGGAATTTGCTCTTTATCAATTTCTCCAATACTAGCCTGTGTAAGAATTGTTGCTATGTTATGTGCTGCAAGTTCTGAGTTAAAATTTTTATTCAATATATTCACCTCCCTTATCTTGTTTTTAAGGTATTTTACCATATATTGTGTAAAAAAGATAGTTAGAACATAAGTTTCATAAAAAATTATTAGCTTAAATTTTATAATGACATAATTCTCTTACCTATTTAACCAAATTTTAAAACACGAAAGGAGCAACAAATGAGCAAAGAAATAACAAACGTATCTATTGATGTGCTAAAAGTACATCCAAGAAATCTTGAATTTTTTGATGATATTTCAGGTGATGAATACGAAAAATTCAAAAAATCAATACAGGAAGAAGGAATTATATCAGAGATAATAGTCTCTCCTGACATGACTATCATCTCTGGACATCAGCGTTATAAAGCTGCAAAGGAATTAGGTATAAAAATGATACCTATAAGAATTAGAGAAGATTTAATAGACGAAAATAAAAAGCTAAAGGTTCTTTTGGCAGCCAATTTTGGTAGAACAAAGAATGATGAAGCAAAGCAGCGTAAAGTTGCTGTTGAGTATGTAAGGTTGTGTGGATATAAACATGGAGAGATTGGAAAGAATCATCCCCAGAAAGCCCATTCTGGACTCTCTGAAAATCTTACTCTCGATCAAATCGCCTCACAGCTTGGAACTTCGAAAACCAATTTAAAACGTGCTCTTTCTATAGAACGCAATCTTACAGAACCTATGAAGCAATTACTTGATGATGGTGTAATCTCAAAAACTGTCGCAGCAGATGTTATTGCTTCATTGTCAAAAGACGAACAGGAAGAGTTAATAGCTAAATTCGATACTACCAAAAAAATCACTCAGAAAGAAGTTCAGCAGTACATTGATAAGATTAGGCAGCTTGAAGATACTTTGAAAGAAAAACCCAGAGTAGAAACAAAGATTGAAAGAGTTGTAGAAAACCCTGCTGATTACGAAGATACGAAGCGTGAATTATCTTATTACAAAAAAGATTATAACAATCTTAAGTCTCAATTTAACGAAAAGGTTTCGGAGCTTCAATCTCTAAGAAAGCAAATGGCGAATATAAAAGAAGAAGAACTTGCTGACCCATATTCAAAAAAAATTAAAGATTCTACCCTACTCTTTTGTTCTAAGGTTGCAACTTTTATTGAACAGGTTGGTGGCTTTATTTGGCTCACTGATGAAATTAATAAAATACCGGATTTAGAAAGAGAAGGATATATAAAGTCAGTTCATGCAATAAAAGCATGGGCAGATACAATGGAATATAACATTAATAATAAAACAAAGGAGATTATGTAAATGGTAAAAAGTTATGATGAAATTATGGAACTAGTAGGAAGAACAGCGGAAGTTGCAAACACAAATACAGAAAATACAGCGGTTATTTTAACAGAATTAAAAGCACAAAAAAGTTTATTAAGTGGATTATCAAATACTGTTGATGGAATTGATAAGAAAACTACTGCTATGGGAGCTGAGATAGAACAGCTAAAAATGAATGAAGAAATAACAACTACCCAGCAGGAAACAATTATAGAACTTGCTAAGAAACGTGTTTTAGAAATTATAGGCAATGAAGCTCTTGAAGTTCAGAAATATTTTAGAATTTTTGTTCAGAGATTATATAGGGATACTCGCTTGAATGCAGGTCTTGGTTCGAAAGTTGCGAGAACTAAGAAATGCGATTATCAGAGATGTATAGATTACATAGAAAGTTGGATACCTAGTTGTGGTTGTGCTGCTCTTAGAACAAAAGCTGATGCTAATGCTAAAGCAAGAAGAGAAGCGAGAGAATTAGGGTACATAAATACAAAGAAAGCCAATATTAAAGAAACAATGAAAGTCAATATTGGAGGAACAGTTGCTCATGCCATTGTTTCACCAAAAGAAAATTATATTATTTCAACAAATACAGATAGTATATCTACACCAAATAATTTAGAGAAAGCACAACTTTGGGGATAAATCTAATTACCATACCCTATTACCTAGACAGCATTTCAAATTATAAAAAGGAGTGTGATGTTAATGACAAACGAAAGGATTGATATTAATGAACGAAGCCACAAAGGAAGAATATTCAAATGAAGATGAATACATAAGATCGGAAGAGCACACGTCTGAACTCCAGTCACTAGCTTATCTCGTATG